>Ga0209510_1003804_pt1 | contig 13837 bp, 13 predicted proteins | sample BiotimSIPDNA_FD_185749 | JGI IMG/M metagenome (GOLD analysis project Ga0209510, IMG submission 185749) | Anaerobic biogas reactor microbial communites from Washington, USA - Biogas_R1 time_0 SIP DNA (SPAdes) (version 2) | ecosystem: Engineered > Bioreactor > Anaerobic > Unclassified | place... | reverse complement strand
AAAATATCCGTAAGGCGGATTCCCTCTCTTCCAGGGAAGACAGCATCGGACAAAGGAGATCTTTCTTCATGTTCAACGATAAAGCAATTCTCATCACCGGCGGCACAGGCTCGTTCGGCAAGCACTGCGTCAAGACGCTTCTTGAACGATATAACCCGAAAAAAATTATTGTCTACTCCAGGGATGAGCTAAAACAGTTCGAAATGCAGCAGGTCTTCGACTCACCCCGGATGCGGTATTTCATCGGCGACGTTCGCGACGAAGAGCGCCTTTCGACAGCCATGGGAGGAGTGGATTTTGTAGTCCACGCGGCCGCGCTGAAGCAGGTTCCCGCCGCTGAATACAACCCCATGGAGTGCATCAAGACCAATATAATGGGCGCGCAGAATGTCATCAACGCCGCCATAAAAAATCAGGTGAAGAAAGTTGTCGCCCTTTCCACTGACAAAGCCGCCAACCCCATTAACCTCTACGGGGCGACGAAATTGTGCTCGGACAAACTCTTCGCCGCAGCCAACAACATCGTGGGAGCGCACCCGACACGATTTGCCGTTGTACGTTACGGCAACGTCGTGGGTTCAAGAGGTTCTGTAGTCCCTTTCTTCAACAAGCTCATCAAGGAAGAAGCGGCGGAACTGCCAATCACAGATGAGCGCATGACGAGATTCATCATCACGCTCACCCAGGGAGTCGAATTCGTATTGAAAGCCTTCCAGCGGATGCAGCAAGGCGAACTGTTCGTCCCGAAAATCCCGTCCATCCGCATCGTTGACCTCGCCGAGGCCATGGCGCCCCACCTTCCCAAGAAAATAGTTGGTATTCGCCCCGGGGAAAAACTGCACGAAGTCATGTGCCCGGCGGATGATTCGTCCCGCACCCTGGAGTTTGACGACCACTTCGTCATTACCCCCTCGATCAATTTCCTGTCCCCCGTCGATTATGGGCACAATGCCCTCGGAGAGCATGGTGTTCCGGTCTGTGCCGATTTCGAATACAGATCCGACAAAAATCCCGTATTTCTGGACAAAGCGGAAATACGAAATCTCCTGAAGGCTGGATAGAATGCACTCTGTTATTATTGTCCAGGCACGAATGGGATCAAGCCGCCTTCCCGGGAAAGTGCTTCTTTCCGCTGCCGGAAAGAGCCTTCTGGAAATAGAACTAGGACGTCTTCAGCAGTGCCGGAAGCCTCACGCACTTTGCGTGGCAACAACGGAAGGTCACCAGGACGATCCCATAGTGAACCTTTGCCAAAGGTTAGACATTCCCTGCTTCCGGGGCTCGGAAGAGGACGTGCTGAGCCGCTACTACGAAGCTGCGCGGTTTATGCATGCCGATGAGGTCATCCGCATTACAGCTGACTGCCCGCTAATTGACCCAGACATTGTGGATGCCGTCATAGGGAAGCGAGAAAAAACACACGCAGATTATGCCTCAAATACATTAAAGAGAACGTTCCCCAGGGGGCTTGACACCGAGTGTTTTTCCTTTGTCTCCCTTTCAGCGGCCCACCATGAAGCAAAAGAACCCTGGGAACGGGAGCATGTGACCCCTTTCATCTACGGCAGACCCGACCGTTTTTCAATGGCATCCCTTGAAAGCGGAAAGGACGAAAGCAGGCACCGGTGGACCGTTGATACACAGGAAGATTTCCAATTGGTTTCCCTCATTCTGGAACGTTTTGCAGATAATCTGCTGGCTTTCAGATCAGCTGATGTCCTGAGGCTCTTTGAAGAAAAACCGGAATGGTTCACCATCAACGCTCACGTTGAACAGAAAACGGTTCCGAGCAACTCTTTGAGAAAGTAAAGGAGAAAGATGCCATGCTTCCCCTTTTAACACTTGACGGCAAAAGAAAGATTGGAGAAGAATCCCCCTGCTTCATCATAGCCGAGATCGGGGCAAACCATAACCGTTCGCTCTCTCTGGCGAAAGAGATGATTGATGCCGCCGCCGAGGCAAAGGCAGACGCAGTGAAGTTCCAGATCTACAGTGCGGAGACCCTTTACTCTCGCAAAACCCCCCGCCACTCGGGGTACGGCAAGAACCTTTTCGACCTTATCAAGGAAATCGAAACTCCCAGAACATGGCTACCGGAGCTTGCCGGGTATTGCGCTGAAAAAGGAACCCTCTTCTTCGCCACCCCTTTTGACAACAGTGCGGTCGACGAACTTGACGAGGTGAGTTCTTTTTTCAAGGTCGCATCTTTCGAGCTTGTGGACCTGCCCCTGCTCCGCTACTGTGCGTCGAAGGGAAAACCGATGATAATCTCGACCGGTCTGGCGAACATGGAGGAAATCGAGGACGCTTTCCTCGCCTGCCGCGAAGCGGGGAACGACCAGGTGGCCTTTCTGCAGTGCGCATCCATGTACCCCGCTCCCCCGTCCATAATGAACCTGCGGAGCATGGAGACGATCCGCAGGGCTTTCGGTGTGCCAACCGGTCTTTCGGATCACACGCTGGGCATTCATATCAGCGTGGCAGCCGCTGCAATGGGAGCGAGCATTATTGAAAAACATTTCACCCTCGACAGAACCATGGAGGGGCCCGACCACCCCTTCGCCATCGAACCGGACGAGCTGAAGGAGCTCGTCCGGCAGATCCGCGACGTGGAAACGGCACTAGGCGATGGACGGAAGCTGGGGCCAACGATCGAGGAGATGGAGTTTTACGAGAAAGCCAGGCGGAGCGTCCATGCAGCCGTGGATATACCGGCAGGCACTGTAATCACTGAAGAAATGCTGATCTGCAAACGTCCGGGGTACGGTGTTCGGCCCAAGCTCCTTCCGCTGCTTACCGGACGCCGGGCACTTCGTGACATAGCTGCGGACGAGTGGATTACCTGGGAGATGGTGTGACGTTGGTTTTCCCCAAAAAGACATTTCTCTATGCGGCAAACAACAGGAATGGATTTCTGTGCGGACGCGAGCTGGTCAACAAGGGATGTATTCCGAAAGCTCTTCTGCTGCATCCCGTATCAAGGAGAAAATGGGGCGATGAAATATGTTCCCTCTTCCCGGATATTCCGGTTATCGAGTGGAACCAGGACCATTTCTCAAAGTTGAATGCCACGGGAGCAGAAATACTTCTTTCCGTGAATTTCGGCTACACATTCCCCCCCGAGATACTATCCTTTTTTGCATATCCTATGAACCTCCATACCGGTTATCTTCCCTTCAATCGGGGGACTCACCCGAATGTCTGGTCAATTGCGGAAAACACTCCTGCAGGGGTGACACTCCATTTAATGACGGCAGAACTCGACAAGGGCGACATCATCGCACAACAGGAGGTTGCAGTGCTGCCCACAGACACGGGGCTCAGTCTATACGAAAAACTGGAAGAAGCTTCCGCCAAACTGATCGGCGATACTTTCCCCTCTCTTCTGGCTGAAGAGATTCACACCACTCCAATGCCTGAGGGCGGCACATTCCATTGCGCCTTGGACTTCGAGGCTCTTTGTGCCCTTTCCCCTGAGGAAAACCTTACCGTTGAAAACTTTTTGCGTCGTTTGCGGGCCCTTTCTTTCCCTCCGTACAAAAACGCCTACTTCCTGGCTGGTGAAAAAAAAGTTTACCTTGATATCACCATGGCTCTAGATGAGGAATAATCCCAATGGTTCCATTTCCTTTTTTCCTGGGAGCTCTCAGTTCAGGGCGAAAACACCGAATTTCGGAGTCGATCGAATGAGAAATAATCAAAGGGTCGCCTTCATTACTCACGCCGGTCTTTCCATCGGAGGCGGCCATATAATCCGATGCTTTGCGCTGGCAGAGGCTTTTGGCTCCCTCGGCACTTCAATTCGTTGGATTGTGAACTCAGAAGCCCATAAAATACTCCTGAAATATGGAGCACAGCAAACATCATTTACGGTAGTCGATAAGCCGTTCGGTGACGGAGCTGCTGCTGCGCTGTCAACAGTTTCACGTCTGAGTCTGGATATTTGCATCGTGGACAGTTATGACGCATCCCCGTCGTTCCTGACAGAACTCAGGAGGTATGCTCCCGTCGCTCTCATTGATGATTGCCGGGGGCGTCCTGTTGAACGGGATTGCGATATCCTTTTGAACTACAACCTGAATGCCAAGCTTCTTGGGTACGAGAGCGGGCAGGCAGAGTTGCTCCTCGGGCCGGAATACGCTCTTCTAAGGAGCGAATTCTGGGATCTGAAGCCCGAGAAGGGAGACACTATCCTGATCATCCCCGGGGCAAGCGACATACTGAATACTGGAGAACAGTTTATCAAATGGTGGCGAAAAGATTGGCCCGGGGCTGAACTCGTCCTGGGTCCGCTTGTTGAGAGCTCAAAGGCGATGAGACTTGCAGGAGCGGCGCTCAATTCTCCGAACCTTTCTGTGGTGTATAATCCTCCGGACCTCCCCTCCAGGATGGCTAAGGCACGATCAGTGCTTTGTACTTCCAGTGTGACATCCTATGAAGCCCTTGCCCTCGGCAAACCGCTTGCCGTTTTCCAGACTGCGGATAACCAGGTCGAAATAGGGGCGGAGATAGAACGGCTCGGCCTGGGAAGAAACCTGGGATTTTGGGGAACATGGGATGAAATTGCATTGAACAAAGCCCTTCATTATCTTGTCAATAGACAACCGAGTGCCAATCCCGTAAATCCCCGCGGAGCGCAAAGCGCTGCCCGAATGATAATAGCTATCTTGAAATAAAAATGAGGCGACCGGAAAATTGGCCGCCTCTGGCAGTACATCGCAAATATCACGCGTTCACATCGAGAAGAGCACCGAAAAGCTCCCTGATGTTCTCCATGAACCGGACCACTTCGTCGGGCGGAATCTTCCGGACAACTTCATCTTTGGAGGTGTCGATGACCGACACCTGGTAGATGTCCGCCTCTTTCCTGTACTCGTACTTCAGGCTCCGGTCGAAAGCCACCGCCAGCTTGTTTGCCTGGTCGACGGCGTCCTGCACCTGCTCCTCGGATACCGGTTTTACCGGAGGCTCCGCAGTTTTTTTCGGAACAGGTACTTCGGAAACTTTTCCAACGGCCGCAATACCGGCTGAAGGCTTGTCCGGTGAAACCTGTGAAACGGCAGATCGAAGTATTTCCATTATTGCACCTCCTTGTCTCTAGTAAAAAGAGGGGAGAAAATCTCCCCTCTTTTTTTGTAGCGTGCTAGAGAATTACCGGAGGAGCTGCAACACGTTCTGGGGAAGCTGGTTCGCCTGGGCAAGCATGGAGTTGCCGGCTTGCATCAGGATGTTCAGCTTCGTGAAGTTCATCATTTCCTTCGCCATGTCGAGGTCGCGGATGCGGCTCTCGGCTGCCTGGAGATTCGTGCCGGCAACGGTCAGGTTGTTGATGGTGTGCTCCAGCCTGTTCTGGTAGGCTCCGAGCTTGGCCCTCTGGCCGGACACACGGTCGATGGCGCTGTCAATGACGGTGATGGAGCGGGCTGCGGACTCGCGGTCGGTGACGAGCACGTTGTTGATGCCAAGGGCCTTGGCGCTCATGTCGCCGATGTCGATGCCCATGTCTTCCTTCTCGTTGGCGCCGATCTGGAAAACGGTGGTGTTGTCCGCAAGGTGGACAACCGTCTCGTAAATACCCTCGTCACGGGCAAGCCTGAAGCCGAGGGCGCTTTCGGACCACTCCACCTTCGTGTTGGCCATGGCGTCGAACTCCACATCCACGTTCTCGTGGATCACGCCATACAGCATGTTGCCGGTGACCTTCACGTTGGAGGCGATGGTGGCTCCGTTGTGGGCGTCGTTGATGCTCACCCGGTACTGGCTCTCGCTGGAATCCTGGATCACGTTGAGGCTGAGGGCCTTGATAATGTCCTCGTCGCCCGCGAAGTTCAGCTCGCCTGCCTTGCCGGCGATGGCGGAGCGGATGACGAAGGTGCCGTCCACGGATTCGGGGGTATTGTAGGTCGAATCTTCAACGAAGTCCACGAACCTGTCAGTGTTGCTGTCGAGGTACTGAGCCTGGCCGAGGCCGAAGGCGACAGCGTTGTTGAGCTTGAACTCGATGTCCCGAAGGGTGTCGGTGGAGTTCAGGGTCACCACAGCCTGCTTGCCGTCACCCTGGGTTATGGTGATGTTCTGGGGATCCTCGATCATGAACCGGCCGTTGGCGTCCCAGAACTTGTCGAGGTCGCGGAGCTGCACGTCGCCCTTGGCCACCTGGCCCACATAGGCGGCTTCAAAACCGGCAAGGACTGCATTGGCGGCAGAGAAATTATCGTTCAACTGCAGGACGATATCGGACTCATAGAGGGTGCCGTTGGCGGTATTCAGGTAGAAGTTCCTGAAGTGAACGTCCTTGCCCGCCACTGCAGAATCCTGAAGGATAAAAACTCTGTTTTTAAGATCCTGTCCGGCAGTATTACCCCAGGTGCCGAACCATTCAGGATTAGTCTTTCCGGCGATGGTCACAGTGGCATCGGTTGCCGCAGCGGAACCAACGAACCCTAGGACGATTTTATTTCCGATAGAATATTCTGCAGCATTATCGTTACCCGTTACTGCTCCGATCGCGATCGTGCTGGCTCCAAGCCCAAGGGTAGAAAGACCGACATCCGCTGATCCAACCAGAAGATTGTCATTCACTTTCGTGGAAACCGTTCCATCCTGGTTAAGTATGTTACTCGTAGCACGGAAAGTAACCTGATTCGTGGCAGTATTCACAGCGACAACTTCAAGGTATACTGAGGCACCACCTACACCTGCCACAGCGGCCGTGGCGTCAAGAGTAAGAACAGCAGTAGTGCCAAACGTCTGAAGAGCAGTAATATCTCTCGTTGCTGTAGCTGCTTTACGGGTTATGTTGTATGTTCCCGCAGGCAGGCTGTCGACACGAATACTCTGGACTCCGGCAGCCTCATTCTTCGTGACGTCCATGATTACATTCTCGTGTTTGATCTTGAAGATGTCGCTCTTCTGGATCTGCGCCTCGCCGGGGTCGGCTATTATGCTGATCTTGAAGTTGCCCTCGGCGGCGGATTTCTGGCCGAACTGGTCGATCTGGCGGAGGGCGCCCCGGACGAGGGCCTTGGTCTCCAGCTTGTCGGATGACCACAGCACGGACGCGCTGCCGTCAAGCAGCTTCTTCTTGTTGAACTGGGTGGTGGTGGCGATCCTGGTGACTTCTTCCTTCAACTGGTCAACTTCGAGCTGGATGTAGCTCCGGTCCTGGCTGGTGAGGGTGTCGTTGGCGGCCTGGACGGAAAGCTCGCGCATGCGCTGGAGGATGGAGTGGGTCTCATTCAGGGCGCCTTCAGCGGTCTGGATCATGGAGATGCCGTCCTGGCTGTTCCGCACTGCCTGGTCGAGGCCCCGGACCTGGGCGCGCATCTTCTCGCTGATGGCGAGGCCGGCGGCGTCGTCGGCGGCGCTGTTGATCCGCAGACCGGTGGACAGCTTCTCAATGGACTTCTGAAGGGAACCATTTGTAGCGGAAACGGAATTGTACGCAAAAAGCGCAGGGATGTTGTGGTAAATTCTCATATTCGTAACCTCCTTGTTTTGTTCCGGGCTTCCGTGCCCAGATGCTGGAACTGAACTGCCTTTACTTTAACTGTGTTGCTGTAAGACCGGTTCGACTCTGCGGGTACAACATCACCTCCCGGTATCGTTTTACTGATCTTCCGTTTGATTATCGGACGGGTCCAGAGAAAACTTTATACCCTTTTGAGCCAGGTAGGAAAGAAATTCCCCGGGAAAATGTATTTTTTTCGATAGCAGCATTGGAAGCCTTGAAATGATTCTGCCAAGAATCTCCACAGAGAGATCCGCGATTTTTCCGTCTGCAGCTTCCGCACAGTTTGAAGCCGTCTTCATCAGCCAGTGAAGGTAGGGAACCGCTGTGTCGGGGGAAGGCTCCATCCAGTCCCAGACGAGATTCTCAACTAATGGAAGAGCCTTGAGCAGGTCCCCTTCAAGAAGTGCATTTTCCGCTGCATTCCGCCCCAAAAAAAGGGCTACTTCTTCTTTTTTTGAACGGGTCATCTTTTGAAACTCGAGAACAAGATTCTTCTGCCGGCCGATAACGGCTATCTGCAACTCCGGGATCTCGGGATCACCGGGGAGGTACTCCTTGGCATTGGCAAGTAGGTTAACAGCCTGCTCCGTCTGGGGGAAGACACACAAGTCGTCGGCAGCGGCCATTTTACCCCAGTCCTTGAAAAAGGCGCCAATGGTTTCAGTCTGCAGTTCAGCCCCTTCCAGGCTTTCATAGGCTTTTTTCATGAACCTGCGTGCCTCGTCCGCTCTTCCTTGAGAAAACAGGATAAGGGCCGCTTTCCAGAGTCCGTCCGGCGACCAGTCCTCACGAAGAGGATCTTTGCAGGAAAGGATATCAGTAAGTTCAACAGGGAAAGTCTTCCCTTCAGTGAAAGATTCGTACAGTCGCAAGAAATCCTCTTCTCCTTTATCTTCGATACACTTGGGCTCTGAAAAATCACCTTCTGTCATTGCTTTCGCAAGATCCCGTGCATAGGCCAGCCATTGACGAAGAAAGCGTACAGCAAAGGAATGAGAGTCCGCTATTTCCTCGTGCAGACGTTTCCATCGCTCCACCTGCTCCACCGTCTCAAGGAAACGGTTCTCCGCCAGGACGGTGCCCGAAAGGTGGGTGTAGCTCTGGCCTATGAAGGATATGACAGGGTTCATGGCGTGGATTTGGTCGAGAATACCCGCCGTGCTGAAGGCGAAAGCCTGCCTTTTTTCCGGCAGAAGGGCAGGGGCCGTGCACCGTTGAATCTCCTTGTGCATCTCCTGCAGTTTTCTTTCGAGCTGGTCCAGCTGCGAAAAGGCACCACTGAAACGTTCGGAAAGATCGCCCCGAATCTTCTTTTCCGTCTCGGGACCCTCCCAGCGGGAAACGGCGAATTCCGGATCAATGATTCTTTTCTCTATAAAATCGGCAAAGGGGGTTACAATCGTTCCTTCAATGAGAGCGCCGCCCTCGGTGCAGTCATACACGGGCGTCCCAGGAAAATTGACGATCATCCGCTCGAAGATCTGGATGAAGGTCATCCAGATGGTGCTCGTTTCGACAGTGCCCCCAAGAGCCCCTGGAACGGAGACTCCGCTCCGCCTTCGAGACTGCTCCGTCGCTAAGGCGGAATCAGGAACTGTTTCGGATGCGTGGGAAATGCCTCCCTCGCCAAAGGCAAGATCCTGCCCTATGAGCGCAACTGAAGGGGCTTCGCATGCGAGGGCAAGAGAAAAAGCCATGTGGGCGACCGACAGCCCTGAATACAGGACCTGCTCTCCAAGAACAGCGCCGGTGAACCAACTGTCCACGGGCACGTCCATCTTCCCCACGACGATGTTGGGTCCAGGCCATCGTCCGGCGGTGAGGGGATAACTTACCGACTGGGAGAGGAGGAGAATCTGTTCGCACGTTTCGCGGTGCTTCTCCAGCACACGGGGAACCCAGGCCGCATAGGTATCATAAGGACGTTCAATGCTGGTCACAACGTGAGGGATAATTCCTTTTTCCAGGAGGTGGAAAAGGACGGTATCACACGCGACGATGACGCACTTGTCCTGGATGTCCTTCAGCAGGTGGACGTTTTTTTCCAGGGACGGGCCGGCTGCCACGCAAACAAAGGGTTTGCCGCCGTAGTTCTCTCTCAGGTCGGCAATTCTGGGCGACCGGAGAATCCGGGGCGTGTTCAGCGCCGCGTGGCGAAAACCGAGAAGAGTGTCCTCGGGGGAGTTTCCCAGCATGGTGAGCCGGTAGATGATCTCTTTCCTCAGGGTGTTCTTGAGTTCCGTCATCGATTCCCATTCATTTTGCCCGTCATGGGCTATGGCTTCCGCCTTGCTCACGGGGAAGATGCCGATGGGAACCACGTTCCAGGCAAAGGCTTCGTCGATAAAAATCCTGTCTTTGTCGATGATGAAGCTGATCCGAGCCCCCTGGGGCAACGCCTGGAAGACCGACGTCTGGGAGAGGGTCAGGAGCAGCAGATCCAAGGACGGTTCGATGACCACCACGGAGAGGGCTTCCCGGGGCAGGGAGCGAAGGACGTGGAAGAGATAGGGCGCGCATCCGGTGCCGAAGACCAGGTACACCGCCGAAGGAGCGGCCTTGCTCCGCTTTTCCAGAAGGCTTTTCTTTTCGAAAAAGGGTTTTTCCGTAAGCCCTTCGACCCACCGGCCGGCGGGAGTCTCCCGGAAGACCGGTTCCCTGAGGGCGGGAAGTTCATCCATGTACTGCCGGAGGCGGGCGGCCAGCTTCGGCTGGGATTTCTCCAGGGTTCGGAGATTCTGTTCAAGAAGAGCGGGGATATCTTTCATCTGGGGTCTCCTCCGTTTGAATCGTCCTCCCTGCGGAGGAGGGTTTTGAGCACGTCCATGGCTTGGGGGGCCGCCTTGACGGATTCGAGATTCGTTTTGGCCACTTCGGCAAGGAGTTCCATGCGGAAAACGGGCACGTTCCGGGGGGCGTTGATGCCGATGCGTACCGTGTCTCCCCGGACCTCGACGACGGATATCTCGATGTCGTCCCCTATGCGGATGGCCTCGCCGGGCTTGCGGCTGAGCACAAGCATGCTGCTACGCTCCCGGGGCGGCGTCGGCGGTGGTTTCGGAGGCCGCTTTCAGGCGCATGGATTCCCTCATGGTGTCGCTGAGGACGGGAGTGCGGACGTCGTACTCTTCGTTCTGGGCGATGACCTGGCAGGCGATGCGTTTTTTGTGGTTGATCACCACGGGCGCCCGGAGGTTGGCCGTCATGTCCCACGGCGCCGCCGGGGGGATGGAAAGGACGATCAGGAGGGCCAGGTCGGCCACGTCCGCTGTTTCAAGCAAGGCGATCTCCCCTTCTGGAAGGCGGGCGTTGTAGTTGGATTTCACCGTCTGGGGTACGACCACGGGCAGGGCCACGTCGCCGTCAGAGAGGCTCTGCAGCCACTTGATGGGGCTGTCGTCTTCCCCGGCAAGGGCCCATTTTTTGTGGGTTTCGAAGCCTGGTATCCCCTTGGGGAAATGGATCAGGTCCTCGTCGTTGACGGTGAACCGGCCGAAGCGGGTGGTTTCTATTTTTTCGGGCACGAAAGGCACCTCCGGAATACGATATCTGTTGATTTTTTACTTTTCTGGTGCAGGGGAGTGCAAAAACAAAAGCGAGATCCTCACGTCGCTGCGCTCCTCAGGATGACAGGGCAGGAGCAAAATCAAGCCCGAGATCCCTCACTTCGTTCGGGATGACAACCTAAGGCCGAGATCCTCCCCCTTCGGGGATGTTCCCTCCGCTTCGCTTGGGTGCTGCGCGAGCGCGATCACATTCTTCGGTTTAACAAAAAACACGAGAACTCAAGACAGCAAATCGCTCTTAAGAATTCGCCCTTTGAAAGAGCACGGACTCATGAAATAAGCTTTGCCAAATCTTCTTTCAATGTGGGAAGCTTGTTTACGGCTACATCCCACACTATCCTATAGTCTACTCCGAAATAGTCATGAATAAGGCGGTCGCGCATTCCTGCGAACTTTTTCCACTCGATTTCCGGGTGTTCGATCTTGAATTCCAAAGGTATTTTCTTTGTAGCTTCGCCGATTATTTCCAGGCTTCTGACAACTGCCCGTTTCAGAACCGGTTGTACGGAAAATTCATCCCAACTGAGATGGGCGGTGTTGTCAATCACGAATCGTATTTCTTCCATAATGTGGAGCAGGTATTCACGCTGCGACATGAAACAGCTCCACTTCTTTCAGTACAGTAGGCAGTATATAGGGGCTCATCGCTTCCGGCGTGATTATTTCCACTTTACGGCCGAACAGGGATTCCAGGAGAAAGGCGAGATCCATAAAATTATCGAATGTTCGCTTCTCTTCCTCGAATTCCACCAGAAGGTCCACATCGCTTTCGTCATTCTGCTCACCCCTGGCGAATGAACCGAAAAGGCCTATGGAGACAACGCCCAGAGTTGAGAGGTCGTTTCGGACCGTCTCCAGGGTGGCAAATATGGTCTTTTTGTCTTCCACCGGCCGTTGAGCGGTCATTCTCTTCAGCTCCTTTGCTGTGGAACAGTGGTACTGAAACCAGATCCTCACGTCGCTGCGCTCCTCAGGATGACAAGGCACGGGCAGAGGTCAGAATCTAGATTCCTCCATTAAGGAAGGAGATATTGTGCGGTCACATTTGAATCAGGTTTTCCCGGAGGGCGGAGGTCACCTCTGCTGCCGGGCGTACCCGTCCTTCTTCGATTTGCTTCCTCCCCAGGGAGAGAATCTTGAGAAGCGCGAGGGTTTCCTGGGTCCGCTCGAATTCCTCTATGTCCTGAACAACTGCTTTGGCTTCTCCGTCACGGGTTATGATCAAAGGTCCGCCCCGCTCGCTGAGGGTTCGGACTATCTCGTCGGCGTTTTCTTTCAGATAACCTACAGGTTTCACGTTGGCCGCTAATTTCATGAAGTCTCCCTCCTTTATCTATTGCTCAGGGGATCTTCTTATTGATTAAATTGTATCACATTCGAAGGGGCGGATGATGATTTGACTACATCGAAATCCTTCTCCCTGCGGGATGTTTTCTGATCGCGTACTCAGAAAGAGAAGCCAACCCGAGATCCTCACGTCGCTTCGATCCTCAGGATGACAATCCAGGAACAAAGACAGAATCAAAAGCAAGATCGAGATCCTCACTCTTCGGGGATGGTTTCTGATCGTGTACTCTGAAAGAGAACCCAACCCGAGATCCTCACGTCGCTTCGCTCCTCAGGATGACAAGCAGAAGCAGAAGCGAGATCCCTCGCTGCGCTCGGGATGACAACCTAAGGGCGAGATCCTTCCCCTCCGGGGACGCGATCGGCCATGAAACCGGCCTCAGGATGACATGCAAAAAGCAAAGGCAAAAACGAGATCCTTCCCCTCCGGGGATGCTACGCGATCGCTGCGCTCGGGATGACAACCTAAGGGCGAGATCCTTCGGCCATGAAACCGGCCTCAGGATGACAAGCAAAAAACAAAAGCGAGATCCTTCCCCTCCGGGGACGCGATCGGGCAAAAAACGCCCTCAGGATGACAAATCCGGAGGCGTCCTCAGGATAACTACGATTATTCTACCTCAAAAAGTCCACGAGGGTGGGCTGGACGATCTTGGCGATGACGGCCAGGCTGGACTGGTAGATGGCCTGGGCCATGGCGAACTTGGTGCTGGTTTCCGCCATGTCGATGTCCGAGACCTTGCTGTAGAGCTCGGTGATGTAGATGTTGTTCTGCTTGAAGCGGCTCTGGTTGTTCTCGTACCGCTTGAGCAGCGCCCCCTGGGAGGTGCGGGACTTGAGCAGGGTGTCGATGAACTGGTCTATCTGGCCGAGCATGATGTTGCTCAGGCCTTCCCTGTCTTCTGCCTTGACGGAGTTGACCAGGTTGTCCAGGACGCCGAAGAAGTCGGTTTTCCTGGTGTCGGAGGCTGTCCGGACCACCACGTTCTGGTTGTACCGTGCCGACGGGGATCCGGCGCGGGAGGGCATGGCGGTGACGGTGCCGGTGAGGGCGGCCTGGGCGCTGCCGCTGACTTCGACGGAGTATCCCCTGGGGGAAGTGAGCACCAGGTACCGGGCTCCCCCGTCGTTCACGAGGCTTGCCCTGACGTCCTGTCCCTGGAAGCGGGCGTTGATGGCGGCGGCCACGTCCTCGATGTCAATGGCGCCGGAGTCGTTGCTGTCGAAGATGACGTTCAGGTCGATGGTGTGAGAGTACCCGTCCACCGAGATGGTGAGCAAGTCTCCCGCGGCGGGGGCCCAGGCGGAGACGTCCGCGTCCCCCCGGAGGGCGTTGTCCATCTGAAGGACTGCCGAGGCCGCGTCCCCTTCCACGTCATAGAGAGAGATCGGGGAGCCGTCACGGGCGGCG
>Ga0209510_1003800_pt1 | contig 13847 bp, 6 predicted proteins | sample BiotimSIPDNA_FD_185749 | JGI IMG/M metagenome (GOLD analysis project Ga0209510, IMG submission 185749) | Anaerobic biogas reactor microbial communites from Washington, USA - Biogas_R1 time_0 SIP DNA (SPAdes) (version 2) | ecosystem: Engineered > Bioreactor > Anaerobic > Unclassified | place... | reverse complement strand
AATGATTCCCTTGATTGAGACAATGAGTGATGGATGAAAAGAGCTTTATTAACAAAATTAAGGTGTTCTGAGAAATATCAAAGTTATCATGGTATCAAAAAGATTCAAAGTTCAGACGCTTTTTCTGCTTACAAGCATTAAATACTAAACAGATCCCAATAACCAATTATGCCAAATTCAAACAAGAAAAGAACAGGAATGATTAAGATGGGAGTAAAAAGCGGTCCAGAAAACCGGGAAATATCAAATCAAGCCCGGAAAATGTTAAATCAAAGCCGGGAAATACCAAATCAAGGCCGGAAAATGTCAAATCAAACCCGGAAATTATTAAATCAAGCCCGGAAATCATTAAATCAAGGCAGGAAATTATCAAATCAAGGTCTCGGGAACCCAAAATGGATAACCGGCAGTAGTATAAGCCTCAATTGGAAGGAAAAGGGAAATTGTCTGAACTATAATTAGAATGATTATTTTGATTGGGGATTGAAAGAATGATAAATAGCGTTTATTAATAGAATATAAGCATTCTAAGAAAAATCAAGGTGGTTTGATCGTTTTTTTTCCAAAGAGGGGGTTGCAAATAAAGCGGCTCCGGGAAATATATCGGACAAAACAGTTTCTATCAAAGAAAAGGTAGATTGTCAAAGACAGGGATGTTTAACTGGAAACTGGAATTATCTTCCAAACTTCCGAATTTTATTTGTTTACCGTCAATCGTTTGACGTGAAGCGCTGCATATAGCCCCCATTTGGCTATCGGTGATGAAGTTCAGTTTATCCTTCGAATGTCGGTTGCTTATTTTTGGTAATTCTTTATATATAATATTTTACATTCAATATTTAAGCATCCTTTATAATCTCAAAAAATCTTCAAAACAGACAGGTTTTAAGGTAAGGTAAAAATAGTGTCTGGGATTGAGGCTATTGTTGCAAGCAATAAGCGCCAGCGGTACTTATGAAATTATATATTCGTCAGAATCATTTGGTAAAACAGCAGATCATAGTGCACCAAACCTGGTTGTAAGGGCATATAACAATGAAAATGTGATTATCGCCGAGAAGAATGTATCAGTTCCTTCGCAAGATGAGACGGTCAATCTTATGACAGGTGAATCATCTGATGAATGGCGTATATGTGGAATTGTATCTCTTGGTACCACACCGTTGATCTCTGGGAGAGTTCAGCTTTTCGATAATTTCGAGGGTAATGAATATTTATTAGGGTCAGCCACTCTTAATGAATGCGGATATTACCAGATTACATATCAGAAAAGTAGATGCACCATCTAATGCGGATGTATCCAACTATTCGACAATAAAGCAGTCACTGACTGATGCTGGTTTTACCGATGCGATTTTGCTGCAGATGGTTGATAATGAAACTACTATTGAGTATGCAGCACAGATAACCGGTAGAACAACACAGGAGATTACTCAGATAGTCGATGTACTTGGTATCAAGAAGGAACTTACCGAGTATCTTAATAATCTTGGAAGTAGTGCAGTTCTCATGAATGAGGAGATCATTTATGCGTTAGTAGCAACAGGGAGTGTGACGAGCTTTCAAGGTTTGAAAAACATTTCCCCGAAAAAATTGAATTCAGTAATTGTTTCAGCAATTGCGCAGAATATCATTCCGGCACAGATTGCAGACTCAATTGCTGACATTGATGATGAATGGAAAGATGTTTATGCATCTTTTCTTTCCGTTGCAGCCGAAGGCCCTGTTGATGCAAAAGTGCTTGCTCTGGGAGCATTTGATGATGATAATGTGGAAAGAATCGTGCGAAATACCTATGCAAGTAATGCACATGATCTGCCTTCTTTCTGGGGAGAGCTTGAAGAAAATCTGAAAAAAGAAGGATATACCCCGGCTCCTGTAGTCAATAGACTGGAATTGATTTTTGATGTTTTTCAGTTTGCAGATGAATTCGATCTCCTTGCAGCATCTATAGTAAATTATCTTGGAAAAACAGATATTACACATATAAGTGAACTGACCTCACTTGAAAAGGAGGACTGGTTTAATTATATCATCGATCCTATCACCATTGACGAAAAAAAAGGTGAGGAGTGGCCAGATGACATTCCTGGTGAAACCGAAGAGGAGAAGAAAAGTAATTACGCAAAGATTCTGTTTAGGCGTATTACTACCCTTTTTCCGATGGCTCGTTTCAGACATAAACTCAAAAATAGTACTTCATATTTATGGGGGCATTGGGATGAGATTAAAACATTTTTAGACAACCACCCCGATTTTGATTTCATCGAAGATATCAATCCGGTACAGATTTCTCCGCAGCCAGACGAGACTCTTTTAGGTTTGCTGCTGATGGTGCAGCGGATTTTCAGGTTGACTGCACAATTTGAAGTAATCGATGGTTTGCTCTCACGGGGGTATACATCTGCTGTTTCAATTGCGCATGAAAATGGTGATGACTTTGTGAAAAAGAACGAAGATATCACCGACGGTGTAGACGATGCACAAACGATTTATACTGCTGCTGTGCATACTGCAAGTCAGGCATTATTTCTGATGGGAACATTTAATCAGCAGTCCGATTTTGATGGTGAGTCGATTCCAGGGGTCACTGAAAAACTCACACCAGCACCTGCAATTGCACCTGCTCCTTCACTAAAAAATGCAGTAGTTGCCAAAATGGCAAGCCAGCCCATTTTGGAAGCAAAAAGCGGTCAGGAAGATGCCCCTGAAAATGGTATCAGGCCTGTTCATCCAAACATCGCTACCCTTTTTGGGCAACAGAATCAATGTCTCTGTCCCGATTGCCAATCAATTTTCAGTCCTTCAGCATATTTAGTAGATCTTTTGGAATTCATGGGACCTGAAACTGCAAATGTACTCTTCAGCCGTCGTCCGGATCTGGCGGAAACCGAACTTTCATGCAGGAATACAAACGGACCCGTCGCATACATTGATCTGGTTAATGAACAACTTGAAAATGCAGCGTGTACCCGCACTTTCTTCATTCAGGATAATAGTAATGAAGATTTTGCAGAATTGCTCAATCAGGTACTTCAAAGTAAACTGAACATTCCTCAATATGTCAACGAACAATTCAGCATACGAGGATATCCGATTGATAGGAATTTTTATATACAGCACAAAACCGGAGAAAACCGTTGGTATATTGTGGGAGATGGATGGCGTTATCTGGTTGTCGAAATTCTTAAGGAGTTGCCACGGCGTGTTTTCCGTATTACACCCTTTCCTCAGACTGGTAAAAATGCTCAGTTGCGTCGAGCATTGCCGGAGCATACCCATCGCAATGCTTATATATTGATGAAGCATCTTTCATTTCCATGGATGATGCCCTTTAATTTGCCATACAGAGAAGTTAACCAACTGCTCGAACTAAGAGGATCAAAGCGTTATCGACTACATCATATTTTAAATGAAACTACTGATTCGTTTACCTTAAGTGAAACTGGACTGCTGCAGTTTTTCGAAATGACCAGCGAACAGTTCGATCTGATAGATAATGCAACACCTGGCAAGCCCTGGCAGCTATGGGGATTACATGAACAGGAAACTAATTATTCGATTCCTGGTACTGAAGTGATCTTCAATGGTACATACTCCTGGACTTACCTTTTGCAGAATGTCGCAGTGTTTCTACATATAACAGGTTTTACTTACGATCAACTTCTTGATCTTTTGCTCACTGCTACTGTCAATGGTGACGGAGCTCTTTTTATTGCCGGATCTCCTTACGATCCGAATGTGCGACCAGATCTTGAAACCGCGGATCTGAGTAAGATATGGTTGCAGAGAGACTCCGGTTCCAGTCGTTCCTATTCAAGTATTTTCACCACAATGGCACGTTTTATCAGACTTTCACGACAAACAAATCACTTTTGCAATTGATACCAGGCATGTTCCTTTTATGGTTGCTGATTACCTTAAGAGAAAAGGTAGCAGTAATCTTCCAGTGGAGAACGTTTCGATATTTGTACTTCTCAAGGAAAGAACAGAAGGTGTGAATCCGAATTTTACATTGAATATAGGTCCCGACAAACATGAGCCATCTTCAATAACCGAAGTTGCTGATTCTGAACGGCGGCTTTGGAAGCTTTCCTATAATAAAGAGCACATACCAGATTTCATGTTTGGTAACTGGCTTTTGAGCGGCACTTTTGATGAAGATTGTGAAATAGAGGATGTCTACCTTTGTTTTAACATAACTCAGTGAGGAGTAATATTAAATAAACAGGAAATAACTATCCGAAAGGCATGTAAAATGGCAAAAATACTAATTTGGCCCGATATCAGTTTTGAACCAGGTCACTTCAGACCGGTAGTGGCTATCGCACAAAAGCTTCGTAATAATGGCCACACGATCCATTTTCTGTGTACACCGGAATGCGAATCGATAGTGTCGAAGTACGATTTCTCCTATGATCTGATCTTTAAGGATTATTATCCGGTAGGATATTCGACCCTTGCAGCACAGAAGCCCGAAGAAGCCCGATCAAGAATCGATCATTGTCAGAGGATCGCTGAAGGGTGTCTGGAAACGGTGATAAATGAATTTAATCCTGATTTACTTATTGCAGGATATTTCATTTCATTGGAAGCATTGCTCATCCATTATCGTCATGGTGTTCCTTTCATTATTACTACCACATTCTTGCGACATCCAAATGAAGATCCGGTTATTGCATCAATAAGGTTTCTTACTTATCATGCTCCGGAAATCTCCTCGAAATTAATGAATACTGCAGACGCCGAAGCCCTTACCCCTTACACCGGTACACTTGAAAGTTACAGGGCGTTTGTAGAGTCGATGGAGAAAAATAGTATAGAACTGATTACCTGTCCTGAAATTCTCGATTATCCTGAGGCAGCAGCGCAGATTGCCGGGAAAATCGAATCAGATTATCCTGAAACTGCTACCAGCATGATAACCCATTACATTGAGCCATCGATCGTTAATGAATCGGATAGCGGATTTAATCCAGGGGATAAATACAAGCTCGTGTATGCAACTGCCGGTTCACGGGTAAGAGATTATCTCGAAAGTGCAAGACGATTGTTTAAAATACTTGAGCGCATGATCGGTGTTTCAGGAATGGAGAATCGTTATCTTAATCTTGCTGTAGGGCACGACCTTCAGGAGGAATTCATCGATAAAAAAAGAATAAGAATCGATGGCGGATGGGCTTCTCAAACCGCAGATCTGCAATTTGCCAGATCTGCGGTTATTCATGGCGGATTGGCAACGATCAAGGAATGCATCTATTTCGGTGTTCCACCTATTGTTGTTCCACTGGGAAAGGATCAGATGGACAACGCGCAAAGGGTTCTCCTTCATAAAGTAGGTACTATGGTAATGCTTGACACCCTTGATGAGAATAAGCTCGCGAAGGCAATTCTGGATGCTGAAAACGATCCTGATATTCGAAAGAACATCCAGAAGATGAGAGACTGCTTTGTTGAAATGGAGGATTCTCCAGAATCGGTGAAAATTATAAACAAATTTCTGGGTACTCTGTCGTGATGAAGAATATCAAATTCGAATAAACGAAGATAATTGTTGGTTTACACTGTATTGAAAAAGAGTTCGGATTTAATGACGGAAACAAATAAAAATAGTGGAAATAGTCTTCATGATAAAAAACGTGAAGAGCAAAAAGCGTCTATACTACCTTCTTCAGGGAACACAACCCGGGAAACTGAATTCCAGAAGGATTTCGAACAATATAAACCGCCATCAGTTTCACTTCCCAAAGGAGGTGGAGCAATAAGAGGTCTGGGAGAGAAGTTCAATGCTAATCCGGTTACCGGCACAGGTTCTCTTTCGATTCCTTTACCTCTGACACCAGGTAGAAACGGCTTTCAGCCGCAGCTTTCTCTTTCGTACAATTCCGGATCAGGTAACGGTATATTTGGCCTGGGGTGGCAACTCTCGCTGCCTTCTATCACCAGGAAAACATCAAAAGGAATTCCCCTTTATAACGATTCTGCAGAATCCGATGTTTTCATTCTTTCCGATACTGAGGATCTTGTTCCTGAACTGAAACAAAACGGAGATGCCTGGGAGCAGGTTGTTTTTTCGCGAAAACTATTTGGTGTAGAATATACGGTGAAACGGTATCGGCCTCGTAAAGAAGGGCTTTTCGCCAGAATCGAGAAGTGGGATTCGAATGGAAACACTCACTGGCGTGTTATTACTAAAGACAATATTACCAGTATTTATGGATTAACTAATGACTCACGCATATCCGATCCCTATTGTCCTGACCATGTGTTTTCATGGTGTATCTGCCGCACTTTCGATGACAAGGGCAATATCATTACTTATCAATACAAAGCTGAAAACGATGATGGAGTTGATATAACAGCTCTTCACGAGCGTAATAGAACTTCAGCTAACAGATGCGCTAATCGATATTTAAAAAGAATATGTTATGGAAATGCAGATCCATGGTTTGCCCAGTACGAGGAGGGACTTGATGAAGAACCATCGCTTCCCTCTTTATGGCATTTTGAAATGGTGTTCGATTTTGGAGAGCACGATGAAGCTGAGCCAAAACCAGATGACAACGGAAGGTGGGAAACACGTCCTGATCCCTTCTCACAGCACAACAGCGGATTCGAAATTCGTACCTACCGAAGGTGCAAACGTATACTTATGTTTCATAATTTTCCTGATGAAACCGATATTGGTGAGGGATACCTGGTCCGTTCTCTTGACCTGCAGTATATTGATATGACTGAAAATGGAGGTGAAGATGCAAGTGGTGTTCCATGTTTTTCCTGTATCTCCTCTATTACACAGAGAGGGTATTTAAAAGAATCAAACGGTTACATAAATGCTTCTCTACCATCTCTGGAATGTGAATATAAGCTACCTGTTATTGATGATCAGATTCGTGAGATTGATTATGAAGAATTAGGAAATGTCAGACTGACAGATGGTGGCAGCTCTCAATGGATGGACTTATATGGTGAAGGTTTGACCGGAATCCTTTCCAAATACCGGGGGGGCTGGTATTATAAACGGAATAAATCGCCTCTGAAAACAGTTGAAAACGGAAATACTACAGTGGGATTTGATGTTGCAACACCAGTCGCAGAAATTCCTTCCACGGCTGATGATAATTCACTTCAATTCCTGGATCTTGCCGGTGATGGTCATCCTGATATTGTAAAACTCGGTGGAAACATTTGCGGTTTTTATGAAATAGGAAGCGATGAACGATTAAGAAAATTCAGAACTTTCAAATCATTACCCAATATCAACTGGAACGATCCGGAACTTCGTTTTGTCGATCTTACAGGTGATGGCCTTGCGGATATTCTCATTACTAACGGTGAAGTTTTTACCTGGTATCAGTCTTGTGGTGAAGAGGGTTTTGATCACTGTTCCGAAGTTATCAATCAGCTTGATAAAGAGAGAGGACCTCGGATACTCTTTTCAGATTCCCAACAGATGATTGTATTTTCAGATATGTCCGGTGATGGCCTGAGTGATATCGTGCGGATAAAAAATGGGGAAGTGTGCTACTGGCCCAATCTTGGATATGGAAAGTTTGGCGCAAAAATTACAATGGATCAGTCGCCGCTTTTCGATTCACCCGACCTTTTCAACCCTAAACGCCTTCTACTCGCCGATATTGACGGATCAGGCGTAACCGATATCATCTACTATAATGGTAATACCTTAACAATTTATTTCAACCTTTCTGGAAACCGCTTTGCAGAGCCTTATCAGTTGCAGCTTCCTGTGTTCTTTGATGATACAATGCAGGTCTCAGCTTTCGACCTTTTGGGCAATGGAACTGCCTGCCTGGTCTGGTCTTCAGCGCTTCCTTCACCCGATATGCAGCCTGTACGATATATCGAGCTCATGAAAAACGGGAAGCCGCATCTTCTTACGCGTATTGTCAACAATTTCGGCGCAGAGACATCGATGAGTTATGCGCCTTCAACCAGATTTTACCTGGAAGATCTTCAGAACGGAACACCCTGGATAACCCGGCTCTCTTTTCCGGTGCATGTGCTGGAACGGGTGGAACACTACGATGCGATAAGTAAATCGCGGCTGGTTACCCGCTACTCTTATCATCACGGCTATTTTGACGGAGAAGAACGTGAGTTCCGCGGGTTCGCAAAGGTGGAGCAATGGGATGCCGAATCTTTCGATGCTGACAGCGGATCAGGGCATGTAAGTCATGCATCCGATGAGCAGTTGAGCCTTCCTCCGGTAAGAACGGTCAGTTATTTTCACACAGGTGCTTTTTTGGAGGCATCAGAATTTGAAAGCAAACTTTCAGAGGAATACTTTGATATTGGAGCGGGATTTGTGCTTCCTGACACTCAGATACCTGCAGGTATTAACAGTCAGGAAATGCGTGAGGCACACAGAGCTCTGCGTGGAAGCCTTCTGCGTACCGAAGTATACGCCGAGGATGGAACCGATAAAGCGGATAAACCATTCGTAGTTACTGAGCAATGCTTCCGTGTGCGTATGGAGCAGCCATTAAATGAAAACCGTTATGCAGTATTCTTTGTTCATCCGGATCAGACTTTGACGCTCAATTATGAGCGTAATGAAACAGATCCTCGCATTACACATGAACTCACACTTGCAGTGGACCAGTTCGGTGCAGTAACCGAATCTGCATCAGTTGCATACCCGCGTCAGACTGCTCCACATGATCCTGAACAGGAAAAGATGTGGGTAAGTTACACGGTCAACAATGTTTTAAATAAAGATTCTGATCCATACTGGCGCAGAATAGGTATTGCGTATGAATCGTCAATATGGGAACTGACCGGTCTTGAAATACTTGACGGCACACCACTCACACCGGATGCTGTTCGAACATGGTTCAATAATGCTGCAGAAATTGCCTATGAGGCATTTTCTGACCAGAATGAGTTGCAGAAAAGATGTGTAAAAGCAATAAAGCATCAATATATGAAAGATGATCTTTCAGGACCTCTTGCATTTGGCGATGTTGACTCACTTGCACTTCCATACAAGTCGTATGTGCTTGCCCTTACTGACACTTTGATAAGCACTATTTACGGAAGCCGTGTGAACACGGCCATGGTGACCGGTGAAGCCGGGTATGAGACTATTGATGGTGATTACTGGATTCAGTCTAATAGTGTCGTATATCATGCCTCCTCGTTTTATCAGCCGGTAAAAATTATCGATCCCTTTGGTGGAGAGTTTACCAGTACCTGGGACCGGTATTCCTTACTTGTCGAGAGTATAGAGGATGCAATTGGAAATCAGACTGGAGTAAGGTCTGATTACCGGTGCATGGTGCCTGACATGATTACCGATCCTAACGGTAACAGAACCGAAACTGCATTTGATCCTCTCGGGCGGGTAATAAAACTGGCAATTATGGGTAAAGCTGGTGAGAGTGATGGTGATACGATTGATGATCCCACTATGCGCTTTGAATATTTCACCAATGAATGGCAAAACCAAAGACCTGTGTATGTTCGTACTCTGGCGCGTGAGCAGCATGGTGCTTTGAATCCCAGGTGGCAGGAATCATATCTGTATACAGATGGCTTGGGACGTGAAGCAATGACCAAGGTACAGGCAGAACCAGGTGAAGCTCCGCAAAGAGATGCAGATGGAAATCTGGTGTATGATGAAGACGGAAATCTTGTCGTGGCTCACACCAATAATCGATGGGTGGGGACCGGACGGACCGTGTATGATAATAAGGGTAACCCAGTAAAAAAATACGAACCGTTTTTCAGCAGTACGTATGAGTATGAGGATGAAGATGACCTTGTACAATGGGGTGTAACACCAATAATGTATTACGATCCACTGAGTCGACTCATTCGCACAGAGTTTCCGGATGGAACCGAATCACGAGTGGTGTTTGATGCTTGGTATCAGGAAACCTGGGACCAGAATGACTGTGTGGATGGATCACGGTGGTTGACAGAGAGACTTAAACCCGGTGCTCCTGCAGATGAGCGAACTGCAGCGGTACAAACACAGGTCCATGCAAATACGCCGTCAGTTAGTTATTTTGATTCTCTGGGACGGGTATATTTATCTGTTGAAAACAACGGATTAGATGGAAATTACGAAACCCGGATGGCTCTGGATATTGAAGGAAATGTATTGACTATAACCGATCAGCGGGGAATTACTGCGTTTACCTATAAGTATGATATAGCAGGAATGCAGGTATATACCAATAATCCTGATGCAGGTGAGCGGTTTGTTTTAATAGATACGATGGGAAATCCGCTTCGTACCTGGGACAGCAGAGGCCAGGTGCAACGGTTTACCTACGATACATTGCGCAGGTCAACGCACACCTATGTGCAGCAGGGAGTAAATCCCGAACATCTGATGATCCGCACTATTTATGGTGAATCACTTGCAGATCCGGTGAATGGAAATCACAGGGGGAAAGTGTATCAGGTTTTTGATGGTGCCGGGGTTTTGACCAGCAATACTTATGATTTCAAGGGAAATCTTCTTGGCAGTACAAGGCATATAGCAAATGAATATCAACAGACTCCACACTGGGATGTTATCGATGGGATAACTGATGTAGATGCTATCTGGACAGTTGCACAGAGCTCACTCCAATCACAGAGTTACTTTAGTAATGTTGAGTACGATGCTCTCAATCGGGTGGTGAAATCCATGACACCGGATGGAAGTGTTACACGACCGTTTTACAATGAGGCGAATTTACTGGAACGTTTAGAGTTGAACCATCGGGGAAGAGGTACTTTCACCCCGATTGTGAATAATATCGATTACAACGCCCGCGGGCAGCGGACTATTATTGAATATGCGAATGGAGTTGAAACTTCGTATGAATACGATCCGTTCACATTCCGCATGACCCGACTTGTTTCCATGCGAAGTTCCGATTCGATGAAATTGCAGGATTACCGGTACACTTTTGATCCTGTAGGAAATATTGTTGTATTCCGGGATAATAGCGACTGGTCGCATCTGTTTACACGACAGCCGGTTTCAGGTGACGGGCAATATGTCTATGACCCTCTTTACCGTTTGGTTCAGGCCACCGGGCGCGAACATCCCGGCCAGCAACCAAAGCATACTGATCCAGTGCGCGGAACTGTGCCTCATCAGAATGACCTGCAGGCATTGCTACGATACACCGAACAATACGAATACGATGAAGCCGGAAACATTACCGGCATGACACATACGGCAGACAGTAACAGTTGGAGCCGTGCATACCAGTATAGTACCACCAGCAATAAACTTCTCGGCACTAGTGCCCCAGGGGATCCACCTGGAACCTACTCCTACACCTATACCTACAATCCACATGGAAGCATGATTACCATGCCCCATATTTCCCTGTTAAACTGGAATTATGCAGAGCAGTTAGAATCGACTGACTTAGGTGGGGGTGGAATTGTATATTACTGTTACGACAGCAGCGGTAACCGGTCCCGTAAGGTGTATGAACACAGCGGTGTGACTGAAGATCGAGTATACCTGGGTGGATACGAGATATATCGTAAAACACGTGCTGGTACTGTAGAATTAGAACGGGAAACTCTGCATGTAAGTGATAATACAAAACGTATCTTGCTCTTTGAAACTAAGATTGTAGACACTGAACACCCTGCTGGATTACCCCAGATTCGCCAAAGGTGGCAACTTGACAACCATTTAGGATCTTCGAGTATCGAACTTGACATCAACGCTCAGGTGATTAGCTATGAAGAATACCATCCGTTTGGGAGCACTTCGTTTCATACCGTTGATAGCGGTGCAGAGGTTAGTGCGAAGCGGTATCGATATACTGGGAAAGAGCGGGATTATGAGACTGGGTTGTATTATTATGGGGCAAGGTATTATGCGAATTGGCTGGGGAGGTGGACCGGGTGTGATCCGAAGGTGGGGGATGGGTGGAATTTGTATGTGTATGTGAGGAATAATCCTGTTATATTGGTAGACCCCGATGGGATGGAAGGAATAGTTGGATTAGCAAGGCTAATTCTCAGTGAGACTAAATCAAAGGCTACAAAAACATATCTTAACTTATCAGAAAAAATTAATAAAAGAATAGATGATGTAGTTACTGGTAAATTAGGAGAATATCAAAGTAAGATAGATTCTATCCAAAATAAAATTCAGGCCGGTGAAAAAATAAACGAAGAAGATAAAAAGTTTTTATCGGGATTTTACAATAAAATTGCATTAGGAGGACATATAAAAGGAATGCCAGAAGCATCAACTCTAATGGCACGCTATTTAAGTGGAAAAGGTGATCCTTTTGAAAAACCGTTTAAGATTAGTGCTAAACCATACAAGAATTCAAGCATTGTAAAATATGCACAATCTGAAATGAAGAAGCATATTGCCAAAGATTTAAGTGATGGCAGATTGGATATGTCACGTTTTGCTTCGACTGAAGTTTTGAAAGATACTCCTAAAAGAAACCAGTATACTGAGGGCATTATTAAAGATGGTGGAATATTGCAGGCAGAACAGAACAACCAACGATTGAAATATGCTGATAACAGGTTTGAATTAATTGCAACTGTAACTGATGTAAGAGATGATTTTGTAATAATAGAGTGGTCTGTTACTAGTAAATATGATTTTATGTCGTATGAAAAACAGAAATTACAAGGTAGAAATGATTTTACTCATTTAATGATAAACAAAACAAAGAATCAGCTTATTAAAGTTGATGATGGCTTGTCGGAACATTTAACCAAAGAGGGAATTGCAAAAGAATTTTGGCATCAAGCAAAATGGAAAGAAAAATGGAACACAATAAAAAAATCCAATTAGTTATATGCATATTGCTTGTTATGAAGACCTTGGCCGGGCCAGGCAATTCAATAAACTATGGTGTAAATGAAAAATATATTTTTTTAAATGATGTATCTGACTCCATTATTCAGAAAATCCTTATATTATCATTTGTTGATGATAAGGATAGTATAGATATCATTTCTACAGATACTAATATTTGCTATAGTATATATAAATACCAAAGATTTATAACAAAAAGATACAGAGTCAAAACAAAATTTGAAGAATCGTTCGAACTATATGTAGCATCTACATTGAGAATAAATTACTGGACATTCTGGAAAAGAGAATATGAAAGTGTAGCTATATGTTTTTCTTTTTTTTATGATTCAAAAGGGGAAATAATAAAGCGATGTAAAAGCTATACTGAACAATTTGTAGCATTTCTAAGTAATACAGGAGTGACATACAAAAAAGTCTATCGTTAAATTTTATTATGTGCAGGTATCCTATTTGGAAAAAATAATTATGCGATCACAGTGATTGGTCGCATCTGTTTCCACGATCACAAGTTTCCGGAGATGGTAATATATCTGATTTACCGTTTGGTTCAGGCCACCGGGCGCGAACATCCCGGCCAGCAACCAACGCATACTGATCCAGTGCGCGGAACTGTGCCTCATCGGAATGACCTGCAGGCATTGCTACGATACACCGAACAATACGAATACGATGAAGCCGGAAACATTACCGGCATGACACATACGACAGACAGTAACAGTTGGAGCCGTGCATACCAGTATAGTACCACCAGCAATAAACTTCTCGGCACTAGTGCCCCAGGGGATCCACCTGGAACCTACTCCTACACCTATACCTAAAATCCACATGGAAGGTATGCTAACGGTTAACGGCGTCTTTCATCCCCACTCCGCATGACCGATTTTCATAATGAACTCAACCAGGAGCATCATTATGAAAGAAGCAGAACGCAAAAAAAAGTTCAATGAATTTCTACGCCTCTCACAAGAGGGCATTTTGGGATCCACAGAAATAGCCGGTAAAATAGGTATTTCTATCA
>Ga0209510_1003797_pt1 | contig 13855 bp, 6 predicted proteins | sample BiotimSIPDNA_FD_185749 | JGI IMG/M metagenome (GOLD analysis project Ga0209510, IMG submission 185749) | Anaerobic biogas reactor microbial communites from Washington, USA - Biogas_R1 time_0 SIP DNA (SPAdes) (version 2) | ecosystem: Engineered > Bioreactor > Anaerobic > Unclassified | place... | reverse complement strand
GGCTCAAGCCGCTGGGCGCCGTCGCTACGGAACTGCGGCTTCTGCACGCTGCCGACATCCGCGACATCCGCCTCCTTGACCGCACTTTTAACATCGACCCCAAGCGCACTGTCGACCTCCTGCGCTTGTTCAAAGACGATTTCCCAGACATCCATTTCCATCTTGAAATCCATCCTTGCCTGCTGCCGCCGGTCGTCCGTGCTGAACTCCAGGCGGCTCGACCAGGGCAACTCCACCTGGAAGCCGGTATCCAGACGCTCAACAACAACTCCCGCGCCCGCATCGGCCGCCAGCAGAATCCAGAACACGACCTCGCAGGCCTGGCTTTCCTCGGCACCTGCAATAATCTCGAAACCCATGTCGACCTGCTCGCCGGCTGTCCAGGGCAGTCTTGGGACGACATCGTCAGCGACGTCTACCGGGTCATCAGCGCCAATCCAGCGGAGGTCCAGCTTGAAATCCTCAAGGTGCTGCCAGGCACGCCGCTGCGCCAGGACGCGCCCAGCCTCGGCCTGCGCTACCATCCTTGCCCCCCCTACGATGTCCTGCAAACCGACACTCTCTCCCCTCAAGACCTGCTCCGCGTCCGATTCCTCTCCCGGCTCCTTGACCTCTACCACAACCATCCTGACCTGCGGCCAGTCTTCCGCCAGGCCAGTCGCGACCAGGAGCATTTCCTGCTGAATTTTCTGGATTTTCTCCTGGCTCGCGGCCTCATCACCCTCGGCGCTGCCCCGGGCCTCAGGCGGCGCTTTGAACTGTTCTGGGAATTCGCCGCTCCCCTGCCGACCGTCGCCGCAGAACTCGCCTGCGCCTGGATGATTTGCGCTTTCCCGCCTGGTCTTGGCCCCGCAGCCAGCGCCGTCCTCGACAGGGACATCCCGGAAGAGGCCCAACTCTGCTTTGGCCATGACGACGAGCGACAAAGCGAGCGACAAGGCGTCAAACTCTGGCGCCTTGACCTGCACGACCGCCAGGCCTGGTTCGCATACAACCGCGCCATCGCGCCTAACCGCGCCATTGCCGCCTGGCAACGACCAACTGACCACTGAAAAACAAATCACCATAACCGCCCGTTCCCGTCTAAACGCCTAAACAGCGATTTTTCTGCTGGAGATTTGCTTTTTCCAGCTTGCGAACATACACTATAGCCTTATACAAGGCAGACAAGCCCTTATTATTAACGATAATCGGCGGGAGACCATTTTGGACAGTTTTGCGATCAGTTCACGCCTTCTTGACTGGTATTGGACGTATGCCAGCCAGCGAACTCCCGGCTACCAGCTGTCTCCCTCCGGATGGCTGGATCAACTGTATGACCTGAATCGCCAGGCCAGAAAAACGATCCGGCCAGACTCGCGACCATGCATCGGCATCTGGGGGCCTTCACAAAGCGGCAAATCCACCCTGCTGGCACAATACATCGACGCAGACGCTGATCCGGAAGGACACGGCTCCGCGCTGGACTGGCCTAGCGGCACCCCCGGTCGTTTCCGCGCCGGCTGCGAACACGGCATTGGCCTCAATCCCTATAATCAAGGCAGCGACGCATCCGGCTGCGTCACCCGCTATCAACTCTGCCAAGAGGTCAAGCATCCGCAATTCCCAGTTCAAATCCATTTCAGCACTCTCACCGAACTCCTCCATTCCCTCGCAGCCGGCTATCTTAGCGAATGCCGCCTGGAGAACGCTGACGGCGAAACTGTCTTCTGGACCCGCGATTCGCTGCTGGCCAGCCTGGCCAAGGAAGGGCTTGACGTCACCGGCGACAGCCAGCCGGTTCCAGCCAGTCGAGACGGCTTTGAAGCCATGCTCGCCCTCTGCGACGTAATCGGGCTGCTGATCAGCGCTGGCGAACAACGCTACAAGAACCTCAACGCCAACGGCAGCTGGCGGGAAATCCTCCGCCCGCTCCTGCTTAACGCCGCCGAAATCACCGCTGACCCAAACAAGGTCTGGAGCCTCGCCGCACTCGTCCTCTGGGACAAACGCAAAACCCTCACCGCGCTCTTTGAAAACCTCCGGCGCAAACACAGTGACTTCACCCGGCTCGCCAGTGGAAAAAACCTCTACTGCACCCTCGAAGCCGCTGGCATCCTCCTTGACATCAACGCTGTCGACAACTTCCTCAACCCTCCTAACGACTTTGCCGCCAACCGAGCCCGCCGCATCCGCGAATGGAAACTCCAGGCCGACGGCGACGACCTCCTCATCGGCGCTGACTCCGGCCCGCTTCTCCTCAAGGAAAACATTGACCTCGGCTATTTCCAGGCGATGACCAGGGAAATCGTCATTCCCCTCCACCCCACGCCCTCCATGCCAGCTGCCTTCCTCGACGTCATGACCGGCGCCGACCTGCTCGATTTCCCCGGCGTCGCCCTCAAATCCAATCAGACGGCAGAGGAAAACCAGCTTGATGGCGACAGCGTGGACCTCTTCGATCCGCGGCTGTTCACCCGAGTTCTCAAACGCGGCAAAACCGCTTCCATCGTCACTTCCTACGCTTTAGACGGCGCTATCGACGCCTTCATCCTCATGTCGCGCCTAGGTCGCTTTCCGGCTCAGCCCCGCCAAATCCGCGACGGGTTCCGTCTCTGGTGGCAAAGCGTTGACCCCGGGTATGACTTCACCTCGCCGGAACCACCCCCCCTGCCCTTATTCCTGGTTCTCACCTTCGGTGGCAAGCTCATCAGCGACGTGCTGACTTCATTTGGGCAAGTCGGCAACGGCCTCCTGCCCCTGTTCGCCATGCTCGACGCCCTCGACCCCCTGCCCCAAAAAGCCCTGACCTTCGCCACCACCTACAAAATCTTCCCGGACGGCAGCTTCATTTTCCCCAATTCCGCCCAAGGCCGCGCCCTGTCGCCCGAGCAAGAGCGTGAACTGCTCGCCAAGGCCAGGGATAACATCATGGCGGATAAAGACTTCCAAAAGCAATTCAACACTCCGGAAAGCCGCCGCTCATTCGAAGAAATGGTCGCTGCCCCAGACGGCGGCTGCCATTATCTATTCCAACAATTGGCCAAGCGCCTTGACCCGGCGCGACGCCAAGCGCTTGAACGCCAGCTCCAACAGCAGTCCTGGCAGCTTCTCCAGGAACTGCTGGAAACCGCCCTGCCAACCCCGTCCAAAGACGCTGACCGCCGCGCCATCGCCCTGCGCAAAATCCACGACGCCACCCAGGCAGCGTGCCATCGACAGGAGCCGTTCGACTATCCCGGCGCCGACGCCTTCAACGATCCCAGTGGCTGGATCGCTTGCCTCATCCGACGACTCCAGGACATCAACCCCGAAGCCATCGACACCCCGCCCGCCCAGCTCGGCAACCAGGCCGCCAACCTGAAAGACTACCTGAACCGGCAAATGCTGAAAATCAGGGACAGGCTCCCAGGCGTTGACGCCACGGCCGGGTGGCCCTACCGCGACCTGGGCATGGACACGCCCAGCGACACCAGGCAATTCCTGGCCTGCCTGCTGGAAGCCGCTGACCTCGACCAGCTCCGAGCCTGGATGATCGAAAACTTCTATCAACGCCAAGTCCCGGTCACCGCCAAAATGCGCTCCTGCCTGGCCACCGCCATCGCCAATGTCATCTGGGAAGGAACCATGCACAAACCCAGAAAGCCAGATACCGAGGTCGAGACCGCCAGGACAAGGCTCGAATTCCACGCCAACCAGGAGCGCGACCTGGCGTTCGGCAATTCCTGCGACCGGGAACAGACAGCGTATTATTGCCAAACCGTCGCGCCGTTCCTGGAGCGCATTCAGACCATCCTTGTCGCCGGAACCGCCAGCCAGCGGCCGGAATTCCCTGGCGATGACACCCTGGCCGCCCTGAAACAAGACGCTACCAGCCAGAGCCAGCCCGTCGCCCCCTGACCCACTGCATCCCGCCATTGCCACGCCCTTGTCAAACTGCCGCCAACTATCACACGCCATGCAAGCAATCTCACTCAGCTGCGACTCGGGACATCATTTCTTCTTCCTGCCGATGTCCTTCAACCGCAAAGACCTGGAGCCGCCGGAAGTCCGCGCCAGAGTCTTTGCCGAAAACGACCCCGACTGGGATGAACAATGGCTCCAAGTCGTCGACACGGCCTTCCACACCCGCCTGCGCGAGGTGCTGATCGGCGCCAATGACGACTGCCGCTGGATGACCTGGCCCGGCAAAACCTGGATTCGCTACCGCTATGGCAGCAAACGCCGCCGCGGGCGCGAAGGCGACGCCATTGGCCTCTGGCTGGCGCTGGAGACCAATCTCGGCGACGCCAGCCGGGGCTTGCCGGTCGACGCCCGGCCGCCTCAGCCGCGTGACCTGGAGGCCTTCCGCCGCCGCCGCGATCACCAGCCCATGACCGCCTCGCCACCGCCCTATTTCGCGGCTGACCCGCACGGCCTGCCCAGCCACCCGCTGACCCTGGGACTGAAAGCACGCCTGGAAGAAGACGGCTTTGTCATCAAAACCGAATGCCCAGACCTGGAAATTCTCTGGCCAGCGCCGTTCGGGGGAGACCCCGTGCCGGTCGACCTGGTCATTGACCTTGGCAACACCAGAACCGTCGTCCTCGCCCTGGAACAACGCATAGCCAACGCCACGGGCCTCAACCAAGTCTGCCGCCCTATAGACTTTCGGGATGAGCTGGATGGACTCTTTGGCGTGCGCCCGCCAGGAAACGGCATTGTCGACTCCAGCTTTGCCCTGCGCACCACGCCGTTCCATGGCCTGGAAGACTCCCTGAATATGCTTCTCTACGACACCGAGCCAACGAAAACCGGCTTCTGGCCATTTCAGAAAGACACCATTGTCCTGCGCCAGGTTCGCGAAGTCGCCCCGCATATATTCGTGCACCAGAGTCCCGCCATTCTCGGCGAGGCCATGCGCCGAGCCATGAACGACCCGCAAAATCAGCGCATGATCGCCTCCGGCGGCAACTTCTTCCAGAGTTCCCCCAAGCGCTACTATTGGGACAACGACCCCATGGGCCGGGACGGACACGCCTATTGGAATATGTTCCCGAACCGGACCGCGACAACGTCCGACTACCGCCTGGGCAACCCGCCCCTGGCCGGGAGCGTGTTCCGCTTCCTGCCGATTGACGGCAAGGACTGGAGCCTCGACAACCCGCCCAACACCTGGCCGGAACTGTCCCGGCCAGCCACCCAGGCGAAGCAGGCGCAGTACCCGCGCTCCGATACGCTCACCTGGATGGCCCTGAGCATCCTCGAAACCGCCCATCGACAGATCAATGCCGCCGAATGGAAACAAGATGATATGAAGTTCATCCCCAGATACCTCAGGACAGTCTCCCTGACTTATCCGGGAGGATGGACCGAAGACGAGAAAAAAGCCTTTACCGGCAAATGGCAGAAGGCGATCAACATCTTCATCCTGACCCACCTGCGACAAGACGACCCACGACCTATCCTCGAACTGGTGGTTGACGAGGCCGTCGCCAGCCAGCTGACCTACGTCTACTCCGAAATCAGAAATCTCAATCACAAGGCTGACGACTGGCTCCGGCTCGTCGGCAAGACCGACCCGTCCGGCAAACCGAAATGCCGAGTCATGACCTTGGACATCGGCGGCGGCACTGCCGACCTCTCCATCGTCGAATATGAAAACCAGTCCTCGTCCATCGTCCGGCTTGCCAATACCCTCTTGTTCAAAGACAGCGCCACGGTCGCTGGCGACACGCTGGTTCGCCACATCATCGCCGAAGTCCTCCTGCCCGCCTTGCTGCCCACCAGCCAGGAAGACAAGACCGAGTTTCTGCGCGAGCGTTTCACCAGCGCCAGCGCGGCCGAGGTCTCGGTGCGCCAGCTGGTGATCGCGCAAGTCCTCATCCCGATTGTGCATCACTGGCTCGCTTGCCTGGGCAGCGGCATCGACAATCCGCTCCTCAACCCGGAACACAGCCAGGGCGGCCGCTGCTACTCGCCCAAAGACATCGGCATTGACGAACACAACTGGGACCAGCTCGCCGAGCTGCTCGGCATCCAACTGCGCTATGACAACCCCATCCCAGTCACGGTGGCAGCGCTCAACGCCTGCGTCAACGACGTCTTCTGCGGCCAGGGCTTTGATTTCCTGCAATCTCTGGCCAAATTCATCGCCAGCTACGACGTCGACGTCGCCGTGGTCTGCGGCAAGACCTCGGAAATTCCGCATTTGCGCACGCTCATCCATCGCATCCTGCCACTGCGTTCCGACCGCATCGTCTTTCTGAAAGACTACCAGCCAGGCGACTGGTACCCGGTCGACTTCCTCGCCAACGGCCGCATCCGCGACGCCAAGACCACCACCGCCACTGGCGCCGCCCTCGGTCGGGCCCTGCGTTCAGGATTAGTCAACAAAGGCGGATGGCAACTCCTCCCAACCGCTAAATCAGAATTCTTCACCTGCCGCAACTATTGGCTGCAAATCGCGCCAGACGGTGCGCCCGGGGAAATCTTCCTGACCCCCGAGGAGACTGAAAAGACGCTTAGGGATGTCGCCATCCACGTCCGCATTGGCCGCAGCATGCTGAAGACCGCGCACCGCCCTGAGCTGGTCTACCGTCTGCGCTGGCGGCCGGAGCATCCTCTGGCCAAGGACCCAGACGCCGCCCTCTGCAATCTCGATCAGGTGACGCTCAGGCGCGAAATCGTGCCCGGCGACACCAGCGAAAAGCTCGTGCTGGTCAACGCCCTCGGCAACTTCAAAGGCACCCCCCTCGCCGCCGACGACCTCGAACTGATGCTCTGCCCGCTGACCACCGAAGACAACTGGCAGGAAAATGGAAAACTGTTCCCATGAGCCTGAACAACCATCTGTCGACTTGGCTGATTGTTCCCGGCCAGGCCGCGACGCCGGCAGAGACCATCGCGACGCCCGGCTGCCGGTCATGTCCATGCTGCTGCGATCAATCGCTCGTTCTCATCGCTGTTCTTTTTGCTGCCGTGACCCTAGTCGGCATCCTCGCCTGGGCCGTCGCTTTCAGGAAACTGCTCGGCTTGCTCAAAGCACAAAGTCGAACACTCCCCCCTAGCCCCCCAGCCAGCCACGCCCCAGAAGCCGACAGCACTGACGCAATTGACCAGTCCAGCCCAGCGATGGCGGCAGCGACACCTGACAGCACCAGCGCCAACCAAGAAGCTGCCCCAGCCGAAAAACCTACCAGCGCACCTTGCGACCTCAGCCATTTGCTCCCAGACTTCCTTTGCCGCGCCGATTTCCAGGACTGCTGCGCCGCCATTTTCAACGCAGAGGCCGACGCCTCGCATGACGCCGAGCTGCTGGTCGGCAACCTTGTCATCCTCAACGCTGCAATCAAAGCCTCCGAACGGCGCCGTTACCACGACTCCATGCTCGAAACAGCCCTGCGCGGCATCGGCGCCTGCATAGCCAACCTCAACCGAAAACCAAGTCCCAACCAGCCAATCGGCGATCTTCTGACCTGGGAAAAACAAATCCAAGCATTCCTTTCGACAACCACGGAATACGGCCTCCGCACCCCCATGCCTGGCGAGAAAGTCGACAATGACTGGATGGCAGCGCCGCCGCGCGCCATCACGGTCAGCGACGTCGACTGCTGGGCTATTTACAAGCGCGACGACGTCGTCTGCAAAGCCCTAGTTCATTAGCGCAGCCTTTGCCCTTGTCTCCACCTCCCCACAGGTGCCATGATGCACAGCGAAAAAAACACCGGCATTCACCTTGCCAGCCATGAGTACACGCCCCTGAAAGTCGCCACGTCCGGGGTCTATTGGGACGCCGACTTCCAGAACCTGCTCCGCAGCCAGGAGGGCAGCGACCGGGCGCGCTTCTTCCCGCGCGCTGAACTCACCCCTAACGGCGTCCTCTTCTCGCTGACTGACCAAGGCCGCGAACTGGCAGCTGACAGCAAGCCCATGACACGGCGCAAACTGCCGCCCCGCGAACTGGACCGATTCGTCGACGCCATGATGAATTTCCAAAAGCTGGCTGACGTCAGCCAAACAACCAGCCAGGCGCCGCCGCCCGACCCGACCAAAATCGCCTTCATCAAAACGTTCCGCCTCCCTGATCCCGACCTCCAGCCAGAGTCCTACCGCCTGGCAGGCCCCTGGTTTGACCAACGCCTCATCGTGCTCTGGGGATATGACCGACAACCGGGCGGCGGCAGCTTCCCTGCCAACGACGCCCAGGAAATCAGACGGCGACTCCTGCCTTACGTAGACCGACATCACGGCCTGCGCCGACTAAGCGCCAGCCTCCTGCATGTCGCCGCCGCAGTCCTGCTCATATTCCTGGTCTGGACGATGTTCCGCTCTGCCCAACCGCCTGCGGAACTCTGCCCGGTCTGCCAAGAGAAACTGACTGCCAAAGGTGCCTGCCAAAACCGCTGCGCCCAGTGCGGCGAACACCTCCGCTCTGGCCAATGCCCGAGCTGCCGCCCACGCGGCCAGCATCTGACCGTCGCCCCCAGACAAGCCATCATGACTGGCGACATCGTCACCGCCTGGGCTGACCAGCCCGGCCACCTGGCCGTCGACGGCCATGCCCGGCGCCAAGTCACTTCTGCGAATGACAAGGTCCACTGCCGCTTTCCGCTCGCCGGCGACTACGCCATCACCTGGGAACCGGAAGCCGGGGAACTCAACGGCGAATTCGTCCGCCTCAGCGTCCGTGCGCCGCTGTCTGCGGAACAGCCAGCCGCGCCCTTCCAGGCCGTGCTTCTGCTGCACCCCAACCCAGCCGCGCCTGGCCAAGCCATCACGGCCATTGACGCATCGTTTACCGATATTCCGGGCCGCTCCATCGCTCGCCGGGACATCCAATGGGGCGACCAGGCGGCTTGGCAAACGCTGGCCGAGGCCGGCAGCCGTTCCTTTCCAACGCCTGGCCGCGCCCAAGTCACTCTCCGCGTCACTGATGACACTGGCGCTGTCGCCAGCAGCACGGTCACGCTGGTCGTCACTGACCAGCCCATCGAACCGACCGCCGAATTAGACGTCACCCCGGCTTCCTGCCGCCCCGGCGAAATCGTCCTCGCCCGAGACCTCTCGCCAGACTGGCACGAAAGCGCTGAAATACAGCGCGAAATCTCTTGGGGCGATGGCGACGCCTTTGCGCCCATGCCAGGCCAGGAAGCCCGCCATGTCTTCACTAAGCCGGGAAGCTACCAAGTCACCTTGCGCCGGACTGACAGCAACCGCCGCACTGCCAACGCCACCAAAACCGTCACTGTCCAAGCTGACATCAAGCCTGACGACGATGCTGATGCTGGCGCCGACACGCCTGCCCCCGCCCTGCTCTGCCGCCTCACGCTCACGCCTGACATCGCCCTGGTCGGAGAACACGTCACCGCCACGGATGTCAGCGGGCACGCCAATGTCGCCCGCCGCCAAATCCGCTGGACCGCCGCTGGCGACTACGAAGACTTCACGCCCGCCGAAAACGCCCTCGTCAACCCGGAGCGACAGAACACCTTCGCCTCGCCTGGCCACTATGAGGTCACCTTGAAGCTCACCCTGCCAGATCAACGCATAGTGACAGACACCCGCCAGCTCGAAGTCGTCCAGCCCGGACAGAAAGGCCTCGCGCCCCGCCAGCCGGTCTTCGTCATCTCAACGCCAGATGTGTCTAACGCTGGCGACGCTAGCAAACGACTGACCTACACCATCAACGCTGCCAGCAACGCCGACACGGTCGCCAGCTTCCATATCGATGACTTCACGGTCGGCGGCCGCCCAGCCCGCATCGACGGACGCCAAGCATCAATCGTCATCTCCACCGGCGGACAGCATGACGTACGCGCCCAAGTGACCTATCAAACCACTGACGGACAAACCAAAACCATCCCCCTGGCCGGCAAACAGCTCCGCACCGTCATCATAGTGGATTAAAACAGCTGCCCTGCCCGCCATTCTAACCCCAATTTCTCATCATGGCCTGGACTTATCAAGGAAATGCCGGTCAGCAGAACCGCTGCGAAGACGTCGACGCCTTGCGCGACGCAGTGCGCGTCGGCCGCCTGACGCGCGCCACCATCCTCTACGATACGACGACGAACACCACCCTGCCAGCCGGAACCCACCCGGGACTCGATCAGTGGTTCTACCAGCGCGACGGTTTGCGCCAGGGTCCCTTCCCGGCCGCCACCCTCCGCCGAATGGCCGCCACTGGCAGACTCCTGCCCGACGACATGGTCACCGACCTCTTCAACCAGCAACCCCGACAAGCTTTCCAGGACTTCGTCTTCCCGGAAAAAACCGGCCTGTTCAGCCGCCTCGGACAGGCTTTCCGCAATCGCCGTCATCGCGAAATTTCCTTGGCCTTAGTCGGCACTCAAGGCTGCGGCAAAACCGTCTTCGCCACCGTGCTCGCCAATCGGCTCTCCCGAACTGATGCCGCCACGGACGCAGAATACCCGATCACCCTCGCCCCAGCCAACAACAACACCCTCCACTTCCAAGGCAAAAACTGGGACCTGCTGCAATCTGAGCAATGGCCGCCCGCCACCCAGCCGGGAAAATTCAAGCGCCTGCAATGGAATGCCGAACTGGCTGACGGCCGTGCCTTCCGCCTCACCTTGCAAGACATGGCTGGGCACGACCTCCGGACCATCTTCGCCAGCTGCGCAGGCCTGAATGACGACGGCAGCGACATCGCCGCCAGCCAGCCCCTCGCCCAAATCAACCTGTCCACCGAAGCCCAAAAAGCCATTGACTTCTGCAGCCAGGCTGACATCATCCTCTTCCTTCTTAATCTCGACGACTTCTTCAACCTGGAGACTGACCGGCCTGCCCCCCTCCGGTCCCACAACGAAATCATCCTGGCCGAAATGTTCCGCCAGCTTCGCAGCCAAGGCCGACGCTGCTGCCTGCTGCTGACCCAAATCGACCGCTACCCTCTCCAGTCCTCCTGGACTGACATCGGCCGCCGAGCCTTTCCCTTTCTCTGGCAGCAGTTTATCGCCACCGGCGATGTGCCGTTCTGCCCCTTGGCAGCCGTGGCCGAGGTCAAGTCGACGGCGGCCAAGAAATCCTCGGTCGCCGTCCCAGTCCCTGGATTCCATTCCACTGGGCTGCGCGAATTCTCGGTCTGGCTGGAAAAAACCATCGCTGACCTGCTCAGCGGCCATGCGACGCCCCGGGAAGACAGCGCCGCTCACGAGCCAAAAAGCAAACGCCTTCGTGCGACCTTCGCCCCTCTCAGCCAGCGGCTCCAGCGCTGGCGCCGCCGTCAGCCACGCGCTTTCCGGGCAGCTGCCATCCTCGCTGCCGCCCTGCTCCTGCTCGCTGCGGCCTCCCTCTGGTGGCGATTCGGCATCGATCACCAAGCCAGGCTCTTAGCCAAAATCGAAGTGAATAACGCCAGGACTGATAATGCCCTGGCCAAACGAAAAGCCATGCTCGAACAAATGGCCTTAAATCTGAGCGAGCGTATCAAGAGCCTGGAACAAGACGTCGCAACCATCAAAGCCAAAATCGCTTTCCAGCACAAAAAAGACCTCATCGGCCCCTTTGACCTGAAGATAATCAATTCGAGCGCCATTGACCTGAGCGGCCTGGAGTTCGTCCTCTATTACCCGCAGCACAAGAAGAGCATACAGCTTGTGGCTGACGTCCCCGCCCACAGCACGGTCACGTTGGACGACGTCATTCCCAGAGTTCTTCTCAAAGCCGACTTCACCGCTGAAATCATCACCTGCAACATCATGGACAATGCGGCCAAAGCCAGAGACGCACTCGCCCAGCTCGAACAAGGCCGAATCACCGAAGCGGCCTTGTCCTTCTCTTTCATCCGCAAAGGCTACGCAGACCTCCAAGCGCTGGACCGCGAACTTAAAGAACTCGAGTTAACCGGAACTCGCCTTGAACGCAAGCTCGCCGAGGTTCGAGACGGCAAGATCTGGCCCTGGCAGTAATGCCCCGACCGGCGACGCCCCGCATCCAGGGCTGAAAGGATTATGCCATGCAGTTGAGTATTCTTGATTTTGGAGCAGTGCCAGATGGTTGCACCGACTCAACCGCCGCGATTCAGCAGGCTGTCGACCTTTGCAGCGCAAAGGGCGGAGGATGCGTAGTGATTCCCGCAGGAACCTTCGCCTGTGACATGATCACCCTGAAAGACAATATTGAATTCCACATGGAACAAGGCAGCCGCATCAACAGCCTGCTGAAACCTGTTCCTGATCCCAAGGCAACATGCAGAGAGCCAAGCAGCAACCCGCACCGATGGCTGATCGGCGGGAGCAAGCTCAAAAACGTCTCCATTACAGGATTCGGCGTCATCGACGGAAGGGCGGAAATCCATTTCTGGAACAAGAACGACGGCTTGGAACACCCCTTGTACGGGCAACGCTTCTGGCCGCGGTTGCACCGCCCGAAAGGAATGATCCATTTCCGCGAATCTTCCGGGATCGTCGTCCGTGATGTGACGCTGATCGACCCGCCATGCTACTGCCTTTGGTTGCTTGGCTGCGACATCTGCGAGGTGTCCGGAATTCGCATCGACGCAGACCTGCGCGGGCCCAATGATGACGGAATCGACATCGACTGCTGCTCAAATGTGCGCATCTCAAACTGCGATATCATCTGCGGTGATGACGGAATCGCCCTGAAAAGCGATACCCATGAACTGGGCTATGACAAGGCTTGTGAAAACATCACCATTACAAACTGCCGAATCCATACGACCAGCGACGGCATCCGCCTGGGTTACGAAGGAGACGGAGCCATTCGCCGAGTAACCGTCAGCAATTGCGTCATCCATGACACCATGATCGGAATTTCCCTGATGGTCGCCATCAGCCCCAATGACGTGCGTGGAATCAATATCTACAAAGGACCGGAAATTACCGATGTCGTTTTCGACAACTTGATCATTGACGCCTTTCAGGCCTTCAATTTCCAGCATCCGAAAAGTCCGGTGGACTGCCCAGACCCCATACAGGGATTCCTTGACCGCATTTTCTTCCGCAACATCATCGCAAGGGCAACCCGCGGTTCGTTCCTCGGCGGAGCGCCGGAAAGCCCCATCCGTCACATCGAGTTTTCCGGCTTGCATCTGACCCTCACCGGCAACATGGGAAAAGACTTTCTGCCGACAGTGCCAGACCCATATCCGCTATGGAGCGACTTGCCCTATTCCGGAGTTCCCTGGCCATTTTACGTCAGAAACGCCAAAAATGTGGTTCTGCGTGACAGCACCATCGCCTGGGAGAATGCCGAAGGATTCTGGCAGCCGGAAATCGTCCAATGTGAAAATGCAACAGTCTCCATCGAACGCATGAAAACAATCAATCCCCCCGGCAAGTCTTAATTTTCGCATTGACCTCAGCCAAGCCTTGTTGTTCCGTCTATTGAACCTGTCCATGCTTTTCGGATGGGCTATAACGCTCCACCCTCTGTCACCTCAGCCCAAGGAGCCACTATGCGCTATGTTCTGGCCATTTATGATTCCGACCACCAGGCTGCTGACGGCAATTTCTGGTCTCATCGCCATCCGTCCCTGCCGCCGGCTCTGCTGCAAGCTCTCCATGACGACCATCTGACTAAGACCTTCAATGCCGAAACCCTGACTCAGGATGACTTGCACCAAGGCGTCATCGGCTTTGGCGACTGGGTTTGCGCCTATCAAATCATCGGTGGCAGCACGGACTCCCGGGGCCGAACCGGCCACTATAGGGTACTCGCCGCCTTCACGGCCAGAGACTTCGACAACACCACCACCCTGACCGCTATGCTCGCCAACAACACCCTCGGCGACCACCTGAAAACCCAAGCCCAAAACGCACTACCCCTAGTCCTGGAACAGGAATGCCGTCACCTGGACCCCATCGCCGACCCTGACAACGCACCAGGCTTCCACTACAGCAAAACAGAACAG
>Ga0209510_1003794_pt1 | contig 13861 bp, 9 predicted proteins | sample BiotimSIPDNA_FD_185749 | JGI IMG/M metagenome (GOLD analysis project Ga0209510, IMG submission 185749) | Anaerobic biogas reactor microbial communites from Washington, USA - Biogas_R1 time_0 SIP DNA (SPAdes) (version 2) | ecosystem: Engineered > Bioreactor > Anaerobic > Unclassified | place... | reverse complement strand
CGCTCCAGGTATCGTGCGACCATCACATAGTCCATACACCGGGTGATGTTTTTCGGGTCCTCCATCATGTAGGTGACACTCTCCCTGAAGATGGCATACCTGAGGTCGTCCACGACATCATCCCGGCGCGACATCCCCTCGATGAGCACGATATCCTCTGTCCGGTAAGCCTTGAGGGCATCGTCGATCATGGCGCAGACCAGATCGGCCATATGCGGCAGATTCATCAGGTTCCCGATATGCGGCTTTTCTGATAACCCCTCCACGAGATTGGCGATATCCTTCCCGTATCGGCCGATACGGAAGAGAGCAACGTTCATCCGGAGCGCACAGACGATTGAGCGGAGGTCGCGTGCCATGGGCTGGTAGAGCGCGATGAGCCTGAGTGCCGCCTCCTCGATGGTGAGGTTCCGCTCTGCGAGTTCCACTCTCCGGGCATGCACCTGCCGGGCAAGTTCGGGATCCTGATCCTGCAGGGCGGTCATCGCGCTGGAGAGCATACCGTAGGCGAACACCCCCTGATCCTGGACCATATCCTTGAGTTCTCTCAGTTCTTCACGGTATTTATTAACCATGGGTATCCTATCCGAAACGTCCGGTCACGTAGTTGTTGGTCAACTCTTCCTGCGGGTTCTCAAAGATCCGGGCAGTCGGCCCGAACTCGATCAACCGTCCCAGGTACATGAACCCCACAACGTCGCTGACCCGGGCTGCCTGCTGCATGTTGTGGGTCACGATAACGACCGTGTAGTGCTCTTTGAGGTCGTTGATGAGGTTTTCGATCTTTGATGTGGCGATGGGATCGAGCGCGGAGCAGGGCTCATCCATGAGGACGATCTCGGGCTCGACCGCGAGGGTCCTTGCGATACAGAGCCGCTGCTGCTGCCCTCCCGAGAGCCCCATCGCAGAGTCGTGAAGCCGGTCCGCCACCTCGTCCCAGAGAGCAGCCGCTTCCAGGCTCTCCCTGACGATCGCGTCCAGCACCTTCCTGCCACGGACCCCATGGACGCGAGGGCCGTAGGCGACGTTGTCGTAGATGGATGAGGGGAAGGGGTTTGGCTTCTGAAAGACCATCCCGATTCGTTTCCGCAACTCCACAACATCGCAACCCGGGTCGTGGATATCCAGTCCCTCAAAGAGGATCCTGCCTTCGAGCCTGACATTCTCGACGAGATCGTTGAGCCGGTTGAAACAGCGAAGCAGGGTCGATTTCCCGCACCCGGACGGCCCGATCAGCGCGGTGACCTGGTTCCGCGGGATAGAGACCGATATGTCGCGAAGTGCCTGGTTCTCACCGTAGTAGAGGTTTAGATGTTCTGCTGTGAGGATACTGTCATCTCTCTGCATTTCGGGTCACCACCTGACTGACTTCTGGTAATGGTTCCGGATGAGGATCGCTACCAGGTAAATGGCCATCACCAACACGAGAAGCACCAGTGCAGTCCCGTACTGGTTCTCCCTTGCCCCCGGGACGTTGGTCGCCAGGATGAAGAGGTGATAGGGGAGCGCCATCACCGGCTCCATCACCGACGCGGGGAGGAACCGTCTTGAGAAGACGACCGCGGTGAAGAGGATCGGTGCGGTCTCCCCGGCCGCCCGGCCGATGCTGAGGATCATGCCGGTCAGGATCCCGGGCACCGCCGGTGGGAGGACGACCCGCCATATGGTCTCCCAGTGCGTCGCCCCGAGGGCGAGGCTCCCCTCCCTGACGCCGCCCGGGACGCTTCCAAGCGCCTCTTCGGTCGTCCTGATGATGGTGGGGAGGATCATCAGCCCCAGCGTGATCTGGCCGGCGAGCAGCGACACTCCCAGGTCCAGGTAGAGCACCAGGAACGCAAACCCGAAGAGGCCGAAGACGATCGACGGCGTGCCGCCCAGGAGGTCGACGCCTGCCCTGATGATCCCGGTGATGCGCCCGCCCCGGGTATACTCGTGGAGGTAGATGGACGCACCGATCCCGATCGGAAGGGCGAAGAGGATAGCACCCCCGACCAGGAGGAGCGTCCCGAGGATTGCCGGGCCGATGCCTCCCGCCCGGCCGAGGTCGCCTGGCGGGGCGGTCAGGAACTCCCAGGAGAGCGCCGGTGCGCCGTTGTAGATGATATCAAAGAGGATGACCCCGAGGAAGAGGAGTACGATGCTGGTGGATGCATACACAAGCCCGAACGCGACCTTCTGCTTAATCTTTGGGGAGATCCTGTGCAGCGTGTATTCCACTGCGGGCAGGGCGACAGCGGTGACGACGGCGACCAGAGCTCCTGCGGCAACCGCAACGAGCCCGAGTATGCCGATGCCGAGAACCGCACGGGCATAGGGCCTTGCTGTGCTTTCCCTCATCTTCCGGGCTGCTGTTGCTGTGTGCCGCTCGCTGAGTCTCCGGAGGATACCTCCTGCCAGGAGGTTGACTGCGAGGGTTATCGCCAGGAGGACGACCGCGACACCGAAGAGCGCGTGGTAGTGGGTGCTGCCGACGGCGACCTCCCCCATCTCGATGCCCAGCGTCCCGGTGAGCGTCCTGACCGGGGAGAGGGCGTTCCAGAGGGGTTCTGGAACGATCGCAGCGTTGCCGGCCACCATGATCACCGCCATCGTCTCGCCGATCGCCCTTCCCATCCCGAGGATGATCGCGGCGGTGATGCCCGAGAGGGCTGCCGGGATCACGGTCCCTGTGATCGTCTGCCAGTGCGTCGCCCCAAGGGCGAGGCTCCCCTCCCGGTACCCGCGGGGCACGGCACTGATCGCGTCCTCCGATATGCTGACGATCGTCGGGAGCGCCATGATGCCGAGCAGGATGGACCCGGCAAGCCAGGTCTCGCCGGACGCGACATCAAAGACGATGCGAATCTGGTCGGTCAGTATGACGAGACCGAAGAATCCGTAGACCACCGAGGGTATCCCTGCCAGGAGTTCGATGGCGGGTTTCACGACCACCCGCACCCGGGGCGATGCAAGTTCGGCGATGAAGACGGCGCTTGCGATCCCGAGGGGGATTGCGATCACCATCGCGCCGAGCATGACAAGGAGCGTGCCTGCGATCAAAGGGCAGATGCCGTATGCGGGTGTCGCTCCCGTCGGGTTCCAGAGATCGCCGGTGATGAAGTTCCAGACCCCGACCTCCTCAAAGATAGGATAGCCGTTCCTGAGCAGGAAGATGAAGATGAAGAAGATGGCAACGACGGCGAAGATGGCCGTACAGAACCAGAGTGCCCGGATGGCTTTTTCGCGAACCTGTCGGATCCTCTTCCAGGGAGAGAAAGGCTTATTGGGGATGGGTGGTTCTCTGGCCGTTCCCGGCCGGGGATGGGGGGCCGGATTGCCGGGCCTGCCCGGTCGCCCCCCGCAGAGCGGCGCCATGCCGCTCGATAGAGGGGTTCGTTTACGAACGTTGTCTCCTTTGTTCATGGTTACCAGACCGGGGCCCATGTCCCCATACCACGACCATCATCTGTGCACGTTGGCACCGTGGTCATGGTTAGCATGTAAGCATGCCGATGGAAAGATGTTCCCGAAGGAGACTATATGTGTATATGTACGGTCAATAAACAATATTGCAGTATATACATACGGCAAATGTATATATCATCGGCACCAACGCTTATCGAACATGGAGATCCGAAAAGTCCAGATCACCGGCGGCTCGTCATATATTGTATCCCTGCCGAAGCAATGGGTTAAATCCATGAATATCCAGAAGAACGACCCAATCGGGCTGGTTGTGCAACCCGACGGCTCACTTCTGGTCACCCCGAAGATCACCGGGGAGTCGGTCCACCGGGTCAGGGTCTTTGAGGTCGGCGCCACGACGGACCGCACGTTCCTGCTCCGTCTCCTTGTCGGGGCATATATTGCCGGTTTCACGACCATCCGCCTCGAAGCGAAAGGGCGGCTGCCGCCGTTTATACGGCAGCTGGTCAGGGAGTTCACGCAGATGGCGATCGGCCAGGAGGTGATCAGCGAGACAAATTCGTCGATAACGCTCAAAGATCTCCTCAACCCTGCTGAGATGCCGTTTGAGAACACCATAAAGCGGATGCACGTGCTGGTCCGGGGCATGCAGCAGGATGCGATGGCTGCGCTCCGGGGGCATGATGAGGCTCTCGCCGAGGACGTCATCGCGCGGGACACGGAAGTGGACCGGCTGCACTGGCTCATTGCGCGGCAGGATAACCTCATCTTGATCGATGCCACACTCTCGCGCCGGATGGAGATCCCGGTAAGGCAGGCGGCGTATTACTTCCAGGTCAGCAGGATCGTTGAGCGGATAGGTGACCATGCCACCCGGGTGGCGTATAACGCTCTCGCCCTGATCAACCGCGAGGTCGACCCGGAAACGCTCGATCTCATGGACGAGGCGAGCACGCTTGCTCTCGATATCTTCTCGCGGAGCATGGAGGCGTTCCATGTGGGAGATATTGGACGGGCGAACGCGACGCTCCAGATGGTGCGGGATCTTGAGGAGAAGACCCGGGAGATCAACGCCAGGGTGCTCCAGGTCGAGGCGGTGGCGGCGATCCCGGCCGGCCAGATCGCAGACAGCATCCGGCGGATCGGGGAGTACTCAGGCGACATCTGTGAGAGCGTCATCAACTATATCATCGGGCAGGAGGCCTGACGGCCCCGGAGGGGCCCGGGTTTCCGGGCATACAGTAATCCCTGACCAGCACGAACTCTCTTTGCCGGTGGTGACGTGGCGAGCCTCATATCGATCATCGTTCTCATCATAGTCTTTCTCCTGATCGCGGTCCGCAAGATCGGGAACGTCAGCCTCGGCATCTGGCAGGTGATGCTTCTTGGGGCCGTTGCCGTCCTGCTGACCGGAGAGATCACGCCGGAGGAGGCGCTTGCATCCATAGACGTCGACGTGATGCTCTTCCTCTTTGGTATGTTCGTGGTAGGGGAGGCGCTCGCCGAGAGCGGCTATCTCCACTGTCTGGCCTCCCGCCTCTTTTCCCGGGCAGAGTCGGTCCGGCACCTGGTCTTTCTCATCCTCGTCGGCGCCGGGGCGCTCTCGGCGCTCCTGATGAACGACACCCTGGCGGTCGTCGGCACTCCGCTCATGCTGTATTTCGCGCGACGGCACGGTATCTCCACAAAGCTTCTGCTTCTGGCACTCGCCTTCGCAGTCACGACCGGCAGCGTCGCAAGTCCCATCGGGAACCCGCAGAACCTCCTGATCGCGCTCTCGGGGGATGTTGAGAATCCGTTTATCACGTTCCCCCTCTACCTGGCTATCCCGACAGTGATCTCTCTCCTGGTGGCCTACGTATTCCTCTGCAGGGCGTTCCGCGACGAGCTCCACCCCGTCCCGCTGGTGCACCGTGAGGAGGAGATCCGCGATCCCTCGCTCGCGGCTCTTGCCCGCCTCTCGCTCATCCTGCTCGTCCTCCTGATCGTGGTCAAGGTCGTTTTGGTCATGTTCGTCCCGGAATTTGACATCAGGCTGACCTGGATAGCGCTTGTTGCGGCACTCCCGATTCTCGCCGGGAGCAGGCGACGCGTCGAGATCCTCCGCCGGGTCGACTGGCCTACCCTGGCCTTCTTTGCCGGCCTCTTCGTCCTCATGGCAAGCGTCTGGCAGTCGGGGTTCTTCCAGATGCTCGTCGAGGGGAGTTCTACTGATCTCTCCGCCGTCCCGGTCATCGCCACGGTAAGTGTCATAGTCTCGCAGTTCGTCTCAAACGTCCCCTTCGTCGCCCTCTCCCTCCCGGTCCTTGCGCACCTCGGGACGTCCACTCCTGCCATGATGGCGCTTGCGGCCGGGAGCACTATTGCCGGGAACATGCTGATTCTCGGTGCGGCAAGCAACGTCATCATCATCCAGGCCGCCGAGAAGGACGGAGCGACGCTGACGTTCTGGGAGTTTGCCCGGGTCGGTGTCCCTCTCACCCTTGTCCAGACGGCAGTCTACGTCCTCTTCCTCTCACTCTTCCCGGCGTAAGACTCTATCGACCCCGGTTCTGCATCGAGATCCAGGTTGAGGGAGCCGAACCTGATCGATGCGACAGCGGCGGGATCAAAGGGCGGGGCAACAACCGTAAGCAGGCGCCGCCTGGTGTGTACCTCCGCGGCGATGCCGAGGGCGAGGCTGAAGTTGTCGTGGTCGTTCAGCGAGACCAGGCGCCGTCTGGCCCCGTGGGGGTTCTTCAGGTCCGGTACCCGGCCCTGGAGCCCGAGCCCCCGGAGCGGAACTTCCCGAGGCAGGGCTTCGGCGAAATAGGCAGCGAACCGCTCCTCGCGGTAGCGCCGCCGCTCGGTTGCGGTCCTGGTGACGGCCGCCGGGGATACGGGGACCCGGTGGATCGTGATCGCGGGGTGCCGGTCGAAGTTTGCGAGCAGCGGTTCCAGCTCCCGCCCGTGCTGGAGGGCGACAAGCCGGGTGGGGCGGAGCAGGTCGACCATCTGGACCTGGAACTCGATGCCCACCCCGCCGAAGACGAGCCCGGGTGAGTCGATGATGGTGGCGTCTGCCCCCAGTTCAGCGGCCTTCTCGACGAGACGCTTTGCCCCGGTCAGCGTCTGGAGGAAGTGGCCGCCCGGGGATGTCGAACCGACGAACCTGAGGTGGGGCCGGCCGGGTAGCCCTGGCGGGAGGGGGTAGAGGACCATCCCCTCGGTCGTCGGCGGGCCGACCGTTGACTGCCCGGTGTCGCAGTCGACGTATGCTGCCCGCATATGAGCTGCTGTTTTGTCGACGAGGTAACAACAGAGTGTTGTCTTTCCGCTGTTCGTCGATCCGATGACGTAGATGCGCTCCCGGGCATCTGCCTGCGAGAGTGCCGCAGCGAGTTCCTCCCACCCCTCCCCGATGATGATCACGACCTGATAAACCTCCTTGATAGAACAGGTTGCGGTTCATGGTTATAGTGGTTGATTGTCTGGCCCCCTCCGGAGATGGGTGAACCTGTGCGGGGGGCTCGGCCCCACCCGGGCATGATTCCCGCCACGGTCCACTGCTCGGGGTGTCCGGGGATCAGGCTGGTTTCATGCGTACAGCATGAGGCACAGCCTCACGGCCGCATCAACACGACGATCGCTCCGGTGTTGGAGAATTCTTGGGGCGACCATGATCGCACGCATCCCGGCCTCTTCCAGATCCTCTTCCTGCTGAAAGGCGTCAGGGCAGCCATGATGGGGCACTAAAAAATGAGGGGCGAGTATCTGATGAGGGTTAAATGAGCCCGAGACTGGAGAGTTCGGAGAGGATCCGTTGCACCGCACGCCTGGCATCTTCGGGCTGCTTGCCGCCCGTGATGATCAGTTTGCCGGACCCGAAGAGGAGAACGACCACCTTCGGGTCGTCGAGCCGGTAGACGAGCCCTGGAAACTGCTCGGGCTCATACTCGATCTTGTCCAGATTGAACCCCACGGCGATCTTATTCAGGTTAATCGGCGTCCCGAGATCGGCTGATGTGACGATATTCTGGACTTTGTAGGTCAGGTTCTCAGGGATGTCGATGTTGAGTGCCCGCAGTTGGTCGCCCAGGATCTGCAGACCCCGCGAGAGGTTGTCGATGCTCTTGGCACCGGTCAGCACAACCTTACCGGATCCGAAAACAAGCGCCGCGATCTTCGGATCCTGCATCCGGAGAACGACGCCGGGGAACCGCTTCTTATTGTATTCCGCGTCCTTCAGCTGGGAGGCAAGGGAGTTGAGATCAAGAGAGTCTGTCACTTTTGCGGAAGCGACAATATTTTCTATCTTGAGGGACTCCTCTGGTCTGTGCTCTTTCATATTTATAAAGTGCTTAAAACAGTATATAAATGGTTGGGTATTTGTCTCACGGAGTTCCGGGGGCCGGGCGGGAAGACCCCCTGTGCATGCCAGGGTATGAGAGCGACGCTCTTTTGCCGGGATGGCACCTCCCCCGGGTTTTACCAGCATGCCGGAGGAGATCCCGGTACCGCATGCTGCGGGAGTGGATCCACCCGGCCTGCGGACCCATTCCCTGTCTGGCGGGATGACTGCCGGGTCGTTCACTCCTCCAGGGTCGAGATGTCTCCTGGGTCCATGCCCATTTCCTGTGCTTTTAAGACCCGCCTCATGATCTTGCCGCTCCGGGTTTTGGGGAGCGACTGGACGAAATCGATCTCGGACGGTATGGCGATAGGCCCGAGTGTCATCCGGACATGGTAGATGAGGTCTTTCTTCAGTTTCTCCCCGGGCTGTTGGCCGTCCCTGAGGATGACGAAGGCCTTGATAGTGTTGCCCTTCAGGGGATCGGGTTTCCCTATGACGGCCGCCTCAGCCACCGCATCATGGGAGACAAGCGCGCTCTCGACCTCCGCGGTGCCGATGTTGTGCCCGGCGACGACGATCAGGTCATCAGCACGCCCGATGACCATAATGTAACCGTCCTCGTCCTTCACCGCGAGGTCAGCCGCGGTGTAGCACCCCGGAATGGTCTCCCAGTACTTACGGTAGCGCTCGTCATCTCCCCAGACCGTCCGCATCATCGACGGCCAGGGCTCCTTGATGACCAGAAGGCCGCCTGTGCCGGGGGGAACTGGCTTGCCCTGCCGGTTGACGACGTCCGCGACGACACCCGGGATCGGCCTTCCCACGAATCCCGGGCGCATGGGCTCGCCGATCATCGTGGTCAGCATGTGCATCCCGGTCTCGGTCTGCCACCAGGTATCCACGATCGGGCACCTGTCCTTTCCGATGGTGTGGTAGAACCATTCGAACGCCTCCGGGTTGAGCGGTTCGCCGACCGACCCGAGGATACGCAGCGACGAGAGGTTGTAGCGATTCGGCCACTCCTCGCCCACCCGCATGAACATCCGGATAGCGGTCGGTGCGGTGTAGAAGATAGTGACACCGTACTCCTCGATGAGGTCCCACCAGGTGCCCGGAGTCGGGTAATCGGGGGTTGCCTCCGCGATGAGACAGGTGGCGCCGTTCAGGAGCGGGCCGTAGATGCCGTAACTGTGGCCGGTGATCCAGCCGGGGTCGGCGGTGCACCAGTAGATATCATCGTCCCTGATATCGAAGACGTGCTTCGTCGTGTAGTAGGTTCCGACCGTATACCCGCCGCAGGCATGCACGATGCCCTTCGGTGCTCCGGTGGTGCCGCTCGTGTAGAGAATGAAGAGCGGGTCCTCAGCATCCATCGGTTCAGCCGGACATTCGCGGCTCTCGCCGTCAACCAGGTCGTAGTAGTCAACCTCCATCTCAGGGTGGAGTTCCACAGGTTTATCGGTATCGCGCCGCAGAACAACAATCCGCTCCACGCTCGGTGCGTTGACGACTGCCTCTTCGACGATGTTCTTGAGCGGGATCGCCCTGCCGCGCCGGTAGGTGACGTCGGCGGTGATGACCACCTTCGCGTTGGTGCCGCGGATCCGCTGGTTGAGCGCGTTGACGCCGAACCCCCCGAAGACGACCGAGTGGACGGCTCCGATACGGGCACAGGCCAGCATTGCGATGACCTGCTCGGGCACCACCGGCATGTAGATGCAGACCCGGTCGCCCTTCCCGACGCCGAGGCTTTTGAGGCCGTTTGCGAACCGGCAAACCGCCTGGAAGAGCTGGCGATAGGTGTATATCCGCTCCTCGTCCTCGGTCTCACCCCGCCACATGAGCGCGACCTTGTTGCGTCGCTGGTTGTGAGCGTGGCGGTCCAGGCAGTTGTGGGTGATGTTGAGTTTCCCGTTCAGGAACCATCTGGCATACGGGTAGTCCCACTCCTTCACCCGGCTCCAGGGCTGGAACCACTCAAGCTCCCTGGCGACGTTGTCCCAGAATCCATCGGGGTCTGCCAGGAACGCCTGGTAGGTCTTGTTGTAGTTGCCCATCCAGGACTGTTCCCTGCACCTGACCTCGGGAGTGTAGTACTTCGCCTCCTCGAGTTTGACACTGAAATTTTCAGTCATCCGATTACCCCTATTCTACATTATTAATAATGTAGATCCTATATCAACATTCTGGTTGAACGGGTGGATCCGGCGTGAAAGGCATGCCTCCAGGGGGCAGGTCAGGGCATGTGCACCCGGAGAGGGGTTGCCCGGCGTTCGTGCGAAAATCACCCCGTTTCGCACAATTTGAGTCTCCAGGCGGCCAGTTCGTCACGCTCCCAGGTAGGGCCATCGCCTCGCCGGGGCAGGGACCTGCCGCGCTGTCTTGCGTGCAGGGCGCGAACTGGTATAAGGGTTACGGATCGTAGCGTGACATCTGGTCTGCAGCGGCGCACCGGAGCGAACCGCATACTCTACGGATTGGGCAGCGGTCGCAGAGCGGTGACTTCCTGCACGCAGTCTTTCCAAGCCTGACAATCTGGGCGTGATAGTCGTTGAAGAGCTTCACGTCCGGGGGCAGATGATCGGAGAAGAGGCGCTGCGTCCGGTCGTAGGAGACCTTCTCCGGCAGGAGGCCGTAGCGCGAGAATATCCGCCTGGTGTAGGCATCGACGACGAAGACCGGCTTTCTACAGGCGTAAAGCAGGATGGTATCCACGGTCTCCTTCCCAAAGCCCCTGACCGCGAGCAGGCGCTCACGGAGTGCGCCTGTCTCCACGGCAGCCATCACCGCCGGGTCGGCCTGAAACTCAGCGACGTAGATCCCGGCGAACTCCTGGATCCGCTCCGCCTTCTGGTTATAGAACCGGGACGGGATGATCAGTCGGGCGATATCACCGGTGTCGGCCGCGGCGAGCAGGTCGGGGTCGAGCATCCCGGCGGCTTCCAGGTTCGCGATGGCCTGCGCCGCGTTTGTCCAGGAGACGTTCTGGGTGAGGATAGCGCCGACCATCGTCTCGAAGGGGGTCTTTGCAGGCCACCAGTGCTGGTGGCCGAACGCAGCGTGCAGGGCGTCGTAGATCGCGAGCAGGTCGCCGGTGAGGGGTTTCGGTCTCATCGGCAGACCTCCTCCTGCCACCACGGCCGTGCGGCGATCGGCATCCGCCAGTCGGTGCCGAAGGCGCGGCCGGTCACCCTGATCCCGGGCGCGGCCTGCCGGCGCTTGAACTCGGCCAACCTGACCATCCTGAGGACCCGGTGGACGGTCTCCGCGGGATACCCGGCGGCGATGATATCACCTGGAGACTCGAAACAATCGATGTGGCGATGGAGGATGGCGTCGAGAAGGTCATAGGGGGGGAGGACCTCCTGGTCGGTCTGGCCGGGGCGGAGCTCTGCCGAGGGAGGTTTCTCCAGCACCCGGTCGGGGATGATGGTACGCTCCCTGTTCAACCACCGGCTGATCCGGTAGACCATCCCTTTCGATATGTCGCCGATCACCGCAAGTCCCCCCGCCATATCCCCATAGAGGGTGGAGTAGCCGACCGCGGCCTCTGATTTGTTCCCGGTGGAGAGCAGCATGGAGTCAAACTTGTTGGCAAGGGCCATCAGGACTACTGCCCGGATCCGGGCCTGCAGGTTCTCCTCGGTGGTGTCCCGGGGAAGCCCGGCGAAGATCCCAGCGAGGATTCCGTCGAACGCCTCCATCGCCGGTGCGATCGGAAGAGAACACGTCCGGATGCCGAGGCTCTCTGCAACCTCCCGCGCATCCTCGATGCTCTCCGGCGAGGTGTAGGGCGAGGGGAGGAGCACCCCAAGGACGTTCTCCGGCCCCAGTGCCCGGGCAGCGACCGCGGCCACGAGCGATGAGTCGATCCCGCCGGAGAGGCCGAGGAGGGCCGTCTCAAAACCAGATTTCCGGACGTAATCGCGGGTGCCGAGCACCAGTGCCCGCCAGATCTCGGATTCAGGTGTGAGATCGTCGGGAGCGACCGCCTGCGGGCCGGGGCGGTCGAGATCGACAGTCACGATATCTTCAGCGAAGGCCGCCCCCCGGGAGATGAGCGTTCCGTCGGCGCTAAAAGCAGAACTCCGCCCATCAAAGACCAGGTCGTCGTTCCCGCCGACGAGGTTCGCTACGGCGATCGGGATCTGGTGATCCCTTGCGGTGCGGGAGAGCGCCTCCTCGCGCAGACCCTGCCTTCCGACAGCAAACGGTGATGCGGAGATGTTCACGATAACCTCAGCGCCGGCACGGACCAGCGCTCCGGCAGACCGTCCGCCGCACCAGATCTCCTCCCCGATAGAGACTCCAACTCTTCTCCCGCCGATGCTGAGGACCCGGGGAGCCCCGGCCGCCGGCTCAAAGTAACGACCTTCATCGAGTGCGCCGGAGGGGGAGAGATGGGTCTTTCCGAACGTCTCCCGGACAGCCCCGTTCCTGAGGAGGGCTGCGGCGTTGAGGAGCGGTCGACCGGGGCCGGCGCGATCCTGCGCGGCAAAACCGACGATGACCGGCGGCGCATCCTCAAGGTCGGCGGCCAGGTCTTCCAGGACCTCGAGGCTTCGCTCCACAAACCCTCTCCCGAGGAGCAGGTCCCGTGGCGGGCACCCGGTCAGGGAGAGCTCCGGGGCCAGGATCAGGTCAGGCCGGGAGCGTGCTGCCTCCTCGGCGCCTGCTGCTATTCTGCCAGCGTTGCCGGTAAGGTCTCCGACGACCGTGTTCACCTGGAGGAGTGCGATCTTCATCTGTCCTGATCACTATTGGCGGAACCGATGGCATATGCCTTTCCACGGCCCTGCTCGCAGGAGAAAGAGGGCTGCGATACCCTGCGGGGCACTCCAGATCAGATCCCTTTTAAGGGCCGGAGGCTAAAGCGCCATTAGAGACTATGCAGAGAGCGCACCATAGTTCAGCACCCTCCGCCCCGTGCAGGAGGCCGTTTACGTCCCGTATTCACAATAAGGGGGAGTCATCCTGATGCCCGGGAAACGCCGGTCTGTAGGCGGGAATACCCGGCTCCTCCTGGTTGCGGCATCAGTCATCGTCGCCTTCGCCGCAAACGCTGCCGGGCTTTTTTTCGGCATCACCAGTGTCCTCCCTCACCTCTTCTACCTGCCGATCGTGCTTGTCGCCTACTGGTTCCCCCGCCGTGGTACCGCCTCCTCGCTCGCCCTGAGCCTCGGCTACCTGGCGATGACCCTGCCCTTCGCCGGGGGAGACGCAGGGCTGGCCGTCGCAGCGCTTGCGCGGGCCGTGGTCTTCGTTGCCATCGGCGCTGTAGTCTCGCTTCTCTCCCTGAGACTGCGGGAGCAGGAGCAGCGCTACCGCGGGGTCTTCGATAACTCGGAGGCAGGGACATTCATCGTTGCACCGGAGAATGCCGGTCCCCGCATCGAGGAGGTCAACTACGTGGGTGCCGCCCTCCTCGGTTCCACAGCAAAAGACCTGATCGGCGAGCCCATCACCCGGTTCCTCGACGACCCGGGGGCGTGGAGAGATTTCCAGGTGAAAGTCCGCCCTGATAAGGCCGTCTACGGCTACGAAACGGCCCTCCGCCGTCCGGACGGGGTTGCCGTCCAGGTAATCGTATCAGGCGGCCGGCTCCCGGACGGACGGATCATCCTCACGCTCGTCGATATCACCGCCCGGAAGAGCGCCGAAGATGCGCTCCGCCAGGCCAACACCAAACTGAATATGATGGGGCGCCTCACCAGAAACGACCTTATGTCGGCGGTATCGGGACTCCTCCGGAGGATCAGCGAGGGGATGGGTGAGTTTGACGACCCTGCCGTCCGCCGGTATCTGGAGAGCCTGGAAGAGGATGCCCGGTTCGTGCAGCGCCGTGCGGAGATCACCCGTGACTATCAGGACCTCGGTCTCCGTCCGCCGGGATGGCAGCCCCTGCAGGAGGTGATCCGGGAAGTGACGTCGTGCCTGCTGCTGCCCGGGGTCTCGGTCCGTTCCTGGGTGGAGCGGCTTGAAGTCTTCGCCGATCCGATGCTCGACCGGGTCTACGTTAACCTGATTGAGAACTCAGCCCGCCACGGGGAGACCGTATCAGAGGTCGTTATCACCTACCAGCTCCGGGACGACGGGCTCGTTATCTACGTCGAAGACGACGGT
>Ga0209510_1003791_pt1 | contig 13866 bp, 11 predicted proteins | sample BiotimSIPDNA_FD_185749 | JGI IMG/M metagenome (GOLD analysis project Ga0209510, IMG submission 185749) | Anaerobic biogas reactor microbial communites from Washington, USA - Biogas_R1 time_0 SIP DNA (SPAdes) (version 2) | ecosystem: Engineered > Bioreactor > Anaerobic > Unclassified | place... | reverse complement strand
GATCGGGACGATACCACTTGTGATAGTAAGCGCGGATCTCTTCCGGCTTGAAGTTGTTGATCACGTCGATGCTGCCGATAGGCATTCGGTTGGCATACTTGCTGTCGGGATACATTTTTGGCAACAACTGATCCCACAGCCTTTGCTGTGCACCACCACGGGTGCGCCATTCCTCGCGGATCACTCCCCGTTCATTTTCCAGCTCCTCCTCTTCCAGTGCGATGGCATTCGACCAGTCGTGAAGCACCAAAAGGGCTGAGTCGACCAGGTTCTGGTTGTTGGTAGGGATGTCGGAGATGTAGTAAACGGTTTCATCGAACGAGGTGTAGGCGTTGATGTTGGTTCCGAACTTGATGCCGTTGTCCTGCAAATAGTTGAGCATGGCCTTGCCGGGGTAGTTCTTGGTGCCGTTGAAGGCCATATGTTCCAGGAAGTGCGCCAAGCCTGCCTGGTTGTCCTCCTCCTGCATGGAGCCGACTTTCTGAGCGATGTAGAAATCGGCTCTGTTTTCCGGTTGCCCGTTATGCCGGATGTAATAAGTCAGGCCATTCTCCAGTTTTCCTGTTCTCACCTCCGGATCCACAGGAAGGGGAGGGTTTTGTTGTGCCGTGGCCGCAAACGTTGCGACAAGCAGCAGCATGGTGAAAATTTTTCTCATGTTACATTTTTTTTAATAGATTCACGATGAATAGATATAATATTCATTTTTAAATATAAGTTTTTTCACTAGATACGATCCAAAACAATTTTAATCAGTTCTTCGGTGGATCCCTTGTAGTTGGCATTCGATTCAAGTGCCACGCGGTTGGCAATGATGGCACATACCGTCATTGCCTTGTGACCCATTAACTTTCCCAGACCGGCGACTGCGGAGCTCTCCATCTCGTAGTTGGTGATGCAATGATCACCAAAGCGGAACGACTCAATCTTCGCATTCAGGTCCGGATCTGCCAACGGCAGACGCACATGCCGACCTTGTGGACCATAGAAACCAATTGCCGAGATGGTGACACCGCGGATCATGTCATGACCGATGCGTTCCACCAGCTCTTCGTCAGCACTTACCACATAGGGGGAGCAATGAAAGGGCGACCAGTTGACATGCTTCTGGAAAGCCTCCTCGAAATCCTCTTCCCGTATGGTGTGAGCGTTGGCATAATAGTGAATCAATCCGTCGAATCCGATTGACTTCTCCGAAATGACATAGGAGCCCACGGGACAGTGGGGCTGCATTCCTCCCGAAGTGCCCACGCGCACCATGGTGAGTTGTCTGAACTGTTCCTTTACCATGCGGGTATTGAAATCGACGTTTGCCAATGCATCCAATTCAGTGAGAACAATGTCGATGTTGTCGGTGCCAATGCCATGTGAGAGTGCCGTGATTCTTTTGCCCTTGTAGGTTCCCGTGACTGTATGAAACTCCCGGCTAGTGACATCGCACTCAATATTGTCAAAAAAACCGGCAGTCATGGTGACCCTGTCGGGGTCACCCATCATCACGATCTTGTCAGCCAATTGGTCGGGCCGGATATGCAAATGAAAGGCACTGCCATCGGAATTGATGATCAGCTCCGATTCGGGGATAATTCTCATAATAATTTCAGTCTGTTTGGTTCAGTTTAAATATCGTTTATTTCTTGTTGTTGCCACCGCTTTGTGGTTTTGCAATGGAGTCACGCATGTCGGTATCAGCCTTGATGTTTTCCATCCGGTAATAATCCATGATGCCCAGGTTACCACTGCGGAACGCCTCTGCCATTGCGATGGGCACCTCAGCCTCAGCCTCTATCACTTTGGCTCTGGCTTCCTGTGCCTTGGCCTTCATCTCCTGCTCGAGCGCGATGGCCATTGCACGCCGTTCCTCAGCGCGTGCTTGTGCGATGTTCTTGTCGGCCTGTGCCTGGTCCATCTGCAGTACTGCCCCGATGTTCTTACCGATGTCGATGTCGGCGATATCAATGGAGAGGATCTCAAATGCAGTACCGGCATCAAGACCTTTTTTGAGCACCAGCTTGGAGATGGAGTCAGGATTCTCCAATACCGACTTGTGGGAGACAGCCGATCCGATGGAGGAGACGATGCCTTCACCCACGCGGGCCAGGATGGTCTCTTCGCCGGCGCCCCCTACCAACTGCTTGATGTTGGCACGAACTGTTACGCGTGCCTTGGCGATCAACTGAATGCCGTCAATGGCCACGGCGGTCACTGGCGGAGTGTCAATCACCTTCGGGTTTACTGACATCTGTACAGCTGTCAGTACATCGCGCCCGGCCAGGTCGATGGCGGTAGCCATCTGGAAGGAAAGGTCGATGTTGGCCTTTGATGCTGAAACCAGTGCATGAACCACCTTTTCCACATCACCACCAGCCAGGTAGTGAGCTTCCAGGTTGTCACGGGTGACATCTCTCAGGCCTGCCTTGTGGGCCTCTATCATCGCATAAACGATGGTGTGGGGTGGTACCCGTCGCAGCCGCATCAGGAAGAGCTGGACCAGTGAGATGCGCACGCCTGCCGACAAGGCATTGATCCACAGGAAGAATGGGACGTAATGGAAGAAGATCATCAAGAAGATGACGATGACGGCAATTGTAATGATTAAGGGAAATGATAAAGCCATAATGTTATGTTTAGAGTGAATATTTTCTTTTTTTTATGTTGATATGCAGCACCAATATGGGGTTTTGTTTCTGTGAAGAGATTAAACCCTTTCAGTTTCTGTTTTTCTTACAACCTGTATCTGGTAAGTATCGATTCTTATCACTTCAATCTTTTCGTCTTCATCGATAAACTCACCATTGAAAGACTTGCCTTCAACTGTCAGATCGTTCACCATCACTTTTCCGGTTGGATTGAGCCTTGAAAGAGCAATGCCGGTGTCACCGACACTGATTTTACCGAGGTCTGAATTATCCACCTTGCTCTCGATATTGGTCTCGAGAGAGATTTTGCGCAATGATTTAGATTTCAGGAGCAAGAAAAATGAGGCACCCATTGCAATGGCAGTTGCAGCCAGGGTTATATTGCCGGCTATACTGCCGATGAAGAGATAGGAATAGACGATGCCTCCGATCAGGAAGATTGCACCAGCTATTCCGGCAATTGAGATACCGGGCAGCAGAAAGATCTCTGCAAGCATAAATAGGATACCCAGCAGGATCAGGGCAACAACAATCAATATTTCGAACGTCATATCCGGTATGTTTATTTGATTAGATTTCTGATTTCTTCGTTACGGGCTTCATCTCTCAATCTCTCAATTTGTCGGTGCATGATTTCGCTTTTCTTCTCGAGCTCAAGGATTGATGATGAGAGTGAGCTGACGGCAGCACCACCGTTGGAATAAAGATCCCTCTTTTCCTTCAATTCTCTGTTTATCTCTTCCAATTGTTTTGTAAGATCAAGTACCTGTGAGAAGAGAGAACGTGCACCTCTGTATGTGAAATCATCCAGACTGTGGTATGTGATTTCATCATTGATGATGAATTCAAATTCAGCACTCCTGACTTGTTGGCTGTTGTTTCTCTGCTGAGCAATCGTGCGCAGTGAACCGTAATCCACACCTTCCCTCCAACTGTCTGCGATGGAAGCTATGCGTGCCCTGCGATAAACATATGGCTCGTTGGTATTGTCAACCAGTGTCACCTGAGGATTGGGAAGGAAGGTATAGACGCAAACGTAACCATCCGGTTGAAAACGGTCACTTGCAAACCAGCCTACTCCTTTTTCCTCATCGATTGCCATCATGTAGTCGTTGAAGGGTGAGTTGAAGGGCATGTTCAGCTGGTTGGGAGTGAGGTATGAATCAGATGCCAGGTTGTATCGTGTTACATACAGGTCATAGCCACCTAGTGATTGATGGCCGGTGGATGCAAAGTAGATGGTGAGTCCATCGCTCATCACATAGGGGTAGGCTTGATCGTCTTCTCCGTTTATTGCTTCGGGCAACTTCTGTTCGTTACCAAACTGCTCGAGAAGCTTGTCCATTGAGTAAAGGTCATGACCTGTTTCTTTGCTCTCCCTCGAGTAATATAACTTATCTCCCCTCTCATTGAAGTATAATGTTTCATTTCCATTCATCACCTCTTTGAAAAAGGAACTCAGGGGGAGGATTGTTCCTGATGAGCGACTCAGTTGAAAAGCATTGAGGAACTCCGTTTTGGGCAGTACAAGGCTATCAATGACCTGCACATCTTCGGTGCGGAGAACTCTTCTGCGCAGTTGTTCTGTCTCTTCGCGGAAACGGTCGAGCTTTGAGAGTGCCTCTTTGTTGCGACGGTTTGCTTTCTGGAATCTTTCAAACGCCATCTCAGCGTCTTCAAAGCGGTAGAGCTTACTAAACAGCTCACCAAGGTAGAGTGATGCCTCGGGGATCTTATTGTTTTCAGCATAATTAAGATACTGCTCCGCTTCCAATATCTTTCCGGTTTTCAATAGGCTGACACCCAGCCACTGATTCAATGCCGCTTGGGTTGAATCATCCTGGTAGGCACGTTGAATGATGGGCAATGCCTCTTCATATCGACCTTCCAGGTACCAGCTTCTGGCATCATCAAGTGTCTGCGACTTAAGTGTAAAGAGAGCAGTACTGATCAGGAGAGTGGATAAGAGATATTTGTGATTCATTTCTTGTTGTTTCTACATTCAAAGATAAGAAAAATAGAAATACCAATGTTATATCGGATTACTTTCCTTGCGAATTGTCTACAGTCGAGGAAGATTCAATTGGAAGAGGAGGAGGTGTAACTCTTATCTTCCGGTTAAGGATTGCAAAATCCCAGTGGTAGACCCTTGTTAAAATCAATATCGCCACACCTGCATAGAGCACCATCCAAATCAGTTCCCCAACCGGATTGATCTCCTTTACCCTGAAAAGGGCGTCGGTCTGGAAGACCGATGAGCTATGGGTGGTGAACAGGGCTATAAAGGCATTGTTCATGAAATGAATGCCGATTGCCAGCTCGATGCCGTCGTCCAAAATGGATACCACTCCGAGAATAATCCCCATCAGTATGTAGCTGGGGATGGAGATCCAGAAACCGTACTCTTTTACCTCGGGGTTGAAGGCATGCATTAGTCCGAAAGCCAGTGAGATGATGATCAGAGTCGCCCAGCGACTGCGGGTAGCCGCTGCCACACCCTGTGAGAGATATCCCCTGAAGAAGAGTTCTTCGAAGGTAGTTTGAAAAGGGAGTATCGATAGAGTGATTAGTAACAATAGCAGGAAGCGCCCAAAATGAAACTGAAACTGGTAGTTCTCCGGCGAGACAATCAGTCCGTAGATCAGGGTGAGGCTCATCAATGCTCCCCAAACCAGCATTCCCATCCCGATACGTCCTTTACGCAGGTGGTTTCTCCCGTTGATTGTTTCTGTGATGGTTCGTTTATGGAAAGGGCGGACAAGCCACTTAAATGCAAAAAACATAGGCAAAAAGGTAAGCAGCAAGAGGAAGAAACCTGTGTTGCCGGAGATGCCATAGCTGCTCAGATCGGTGATATTCGCGGAAACAACGTCCGGTATTCCATTTTTGATTGTATGTGCAATTATCGAGACCACCAGCGGCAGTGATCCAATGGTGGAGGCTCCCAAAAAAAGGATCAGTGTCATCGCCAGGTATTTCCAGAAGCTGTTTTGTCCGTCAAGTGCCCGTTCTAAATGTTTCATGCTGTTTGTTATTTTTTATGATGTGTGTCTAGGTTGTTTCCTCCTCCTCCTCTTCCCAGGCCAGAATGTCTCCCGGCTGGCAGTTTAATTCCCTGCAGATTGCTTCCAGCGTGCTGAATCGAATGGCTTTGGCTTTGCCGGTCTTCAGGATGGAGAGGTTCGCCGGAGTGATCCCTACCCGTTCGGAGAGCTCATTCAGGGAGATTTTTTTCTTTGCCATCTCCACGTCGAGGTTTACGATGATCGGCATATGCTCAATTCATTTAGATGGTGAGGTCCTGTTCCTCCTTGTATTCCACAGACCGCTTCAGTATGTTCGCAATGAGTAGTGTGATTAGGCCCATGAAGAGCCATTCAGCCCCGGAGAGGTAGATTGAAAGTGAATAATTGGGTATCTGGATCAGGAATCTCTTGTAATAAAAAAGGGAGAGGTCGAAGGTAATCTGTAAGAGATACACCACCAACAGGATGCAACCCAATATATTCAGTCGTCGCACATTCTCCCTGTTAAAGATATGGTCTTTGTAAAAAGCGACGATTATTCGGTAAAAATAGTAAGGAACAGCAACAAGTCCGATAATGAACAGAGAGACAAGGATGAGAATGGTTACTCTGTAACCGAGCGTTTGCCGGTAATCGGTTTGGCTTACAAAAGGATAACGCACATCCACAAGTTGAATCTTGGCAGGCAGAAATTTGTCATTTTTCAGATTGTAGAGAGAGTCGCAGTAATAGTTGTCAAGCTTTTCTGCATTGAGCATCAAGGTGAATGTTTCATCCGGCAGCATGCCCTCTCTTCCCTCGGCAGAAGCCCGGTAGCCTTCCACAAAACTGTTTGCAATCGCGTCCCAGCTATTGATGAAATCGATGCTGATCAGGTAGAGGTAGGCTATGCCGGCCAGCAGTGAGAGCAGTGCGATCGATTTTCGATTGGATTTACTGTTTTCCATTGTTGCATCTCTAAATAAAGAATAGTGTTACAAATGTAGGAATAAATATTTATATAACAATAAAAAAACATCGAAAAACAATAAATATATATTCTATTACAGATTAAACCGGCAATTGCACTCCTTTATAATTCGTTGCTGAAACAGTTTTGCAGATGAGGAATTATTTTCATACTTTTTGTATCTTTGTCACCTGAAACTTCATCAACAGAACAGACCTGCTTACGCAATGTCTCAACACAATCAACCCTATGCATGAAAAAATTGTAATTCTCGATTTCGGCTCCCAGACCACCCAGTTAATCGGACGCCGTGTCCGGGAACTGAACACATATTGTGAAATCGTTCCCTATAACAAGTTCCCCTTCGGCGATGAGTTAGTGAAAGGTGTGATCCTTTCGGGTAGTTCTTTTTCGGTAAACGATGAGCATGCATTTAAAACAGATTTGCAGGCTATCAGAGGCCGGTATCCTGTGTTGGGAATCTGCTATGGTGCACAGTTAATGGTTGCTGCATCAGGTGGTGAAGTTGCTAACAACGGATCACGGGAATATGGTCGCACACATCTGCGGATGAATGAGGTCAGTGATCCTCTTATGGGAAACATTGCACAAAAGAGTCAGGTGTGGATGTCACATGGTGACACCATTGTTCGGATTCCTGATCACTTCAGGATTATTGCTTCAACAGAGGATGTTGATATGGCCGCCTACCGGATAGAGGGAGAACAGACCTGGGGTGTGCAGTTTCATCCCGAAGTATTCCATACGGAGGAGGGCACGAAGATACTGGACAATTTCCTCTCCATTTGTGGGATGAAGAAGGACTGGACGCCTGCCTCCTTCATTGAGTCTACTGTAGAGGAGTTACGTGAGCAGTTGGGTGACGACAAGGTAATCCTGGCGCTCTCAGGAGGGGTCGACTCTTCGGTGACAGCAGTATTGCTAAACAAAGCCATCGGTCGCAACCTCACCTGTATCTTCGTAGACCATGGTTTACTGCGCAAGAATGAATTTGAGACGGTATTGGAAAACTATGAACATTTAGGCCTGAACGTGATTGGCGTGGATGCGAAGCAGCATTTCTACAAGGAGTTATCGGGTGTGACCGATCCGGAACAGAAGCGTAAAATCATCGGCAAGGGTTTTATTGATACGTTCGATCGGGAAGCGCACAAGCTGCAGGATATCAAATGGCTGGCACAGGGTACCATCTATCCCGATATTATTGAGTCACTCTCTATTACCGGTGTCACGATCAAAAGTCACCACAATGTGGGTGGATTGCCGGAGAAGATGAACCTAAAGCTTTGTGAACCATTGAAGTTGCTCTTCAAGGATGAGGTGCGCCGCATTGGTCTGGAACTGGGAATGCAGCCCCATCTGATTCACCGTCATCCATTTCCTGGTCCGGGATTGGGTATTCGTATCCTGGGGGAGATTACCCCGGACAAGGTGCGGATGGCACAGGAGGCAGATGATATTTTCATCTCCAATCTTAGGAGTGCCGGATTGTATGACCAGGTGTGGCAGGCGGGAGCGATTTTGTTACCAGTACAATCGGTAGGTGTGATGGGCGATGAGCGAACTTATGAGAATACAATCGCATTGAGGGCAGTCACTTCGACCGATGCGATGACAGCCGATTGGGCACATTTACCCTATTCTTTTCTGGCAAAGGTTTCGAATGAGATCATCAATCGGGTGAAAGGAGTAAACCGAGTGGTCTACGATATCTCTTCCAAACCACCCGCAACGATCGAGTGGGAGTGATACATCCTCCATTAACAGGTTGTTAGGATTCCTCCTGACTTATCTTATTATCGGCTGTGTGATCTTGATCACGCAGCTGTTTTTTTTCGTTTCTATTAAGTTCAGGGTAAGCTATACGCGAGTGATAGATGGTCTGCAGCTTTTCAACGAAAACATCTTTCACTGTCTGGATGTCACGGAAGGTGATGGGTGCCATCTTAAAATAACCTTCATAAAGCTGAGCATCGATAATCTTATCTACCAATGTACGGATCGATTCCTCTGTATATTCAGGTAGGCTACGGGAGGAGGCCTCCACTGAGTCTGCCATCATCATGATTGCTTCTTCACGGGTGAAAGGGTTGGGACCCGGGTAGCGGAAATCGGATTCCTTCACCTCTTTGCCGGGGTTGGCATTCTTCCATGAAATGTAGAAGAATTTAGGCATGCTTGTGCCGTGATGCGTTTCGATAAAGTCGATTATCTGTTTGGGGATATTGTTTTTTTGAGCGATCCTCACCCCATCCTTCACATGATTGATGATGATGCGTGCGCTCTCCTCAAATGGCAGTCCCGCATGTGGATTCATGCCTGGGGTCTGGTTCTCGGTGAAGAATGCAGGATTCACCATTTTACCGATATCATGATAAAGCGCGCCTGTGCGAATAAGTGAAGCATTGGCTCCTAACTTTGAAGCTGCTGCCATCGCGAGGTTGGATACCTGCATCGAGTGTTGGAAAGTGCCCGGTGCCTTTTCCGAGAGCTCTTTCAGTAGCGGTTTGTTGATGTTGGACAGTTCCACAAGTGAAACGCCGGAGATGAATCCAAACGACTGTTCTACAAGGTATACAAGGGTATATGAGAACATGATAAAGATGAAGTTGATCAGAAAATAGACAAGCATCACCCAGTTTGTCTCTTTGATACTTCCTTCCTGGTATAGCGTCAGACCCACATATACCAATATGTAGGTTAACAGGATGAAAAATGAACTTCTGATAAGTTGTGATCGTTCAGACAACTCCTTGAGCATAAAGATGGAAACCATTGCAACCAACATCTGTATTACGATGAACTCAAAGGGGTATGGTACCATCAACGAGCTGAGAATGACGGTGATGAGGCTGGAAAAGAGTGCTGTGCGTGAGTCGATAAAGGTGCGGATGAGAATGGTGACGATGGCGTAAGGGATAATGAATACGCTGAAGAGCTCAAAACGCACCGTCACTGCGGTGAGTAACAGAAAAATCACAATCAGCAACACCATGAAGACTACATGCTTGCGGTTGCGATATTCATTGGGTCGGAAAAAGAGAAGGTACATGTAAAATGATCCGAACATCAGCAGGATCAGCATCAGTTGCCCTATAATTATTCCGCTGCTTTTACCGGCACCACCACTGCGTTCCTCGGTAACACGCTTCAATGAAGAGAGGATATTGTATGTGTGGTCATCTACAATTTCGCCCTGGTCAATGATTCGCTGTCCCTGCTGCACCATACCACGGCTGATGTCTATCTGTTGTATAAACTCATTTTCTGCTTTCTCTGAAGTGGCGGCATCGAAGATGATGTTCTCCCTAATATAGTCATTGATATCAGCAGATCTCAATAGTTCGATATCCATCGATTCTGGAAAATCATCCAATACTTTTTCATAAGCGGACCGGATGGTGAAGAATGATTCTATATTTCTAGATTCTGCCATATTCCCTTCCTTGAGGCGCAGTCCTCCTGTTACAGATGCCGCAATGCGGTCATAATCCTCGGAACGCATGATGCCTTCGTCATATACTTCCAGTAATTTTTTACGGATGTAGAGCTTGTAGTCAGCCGGCAGCCCTGACAATCTCTCTTTCAGGTTAACGTCGGCATCGAAATCGGCCAAGGCATTCTTCTGAACATTGTCGTCAGTCTCAAAATAGGGTTCGTAATATTGCAGAAGGCTGTCCTGTTCAGCCTGAAGTTGTTCAGATGTCTTGTATATCGGGAAATCGAAAGGAGCCATCAGCAACCCATATTGCCATGGTCTTCCCTCGTTGAATGAGTACTTGAAGCTGCCCTGTCGGGGGAAGAGGTAAGTTACGAGCAGAACCGCAATGACGAAGACCAGCGGCACAAAAACGCGTGTCCGGATCTTTATTTTTTTCTTCTTCGATGGGTTTTGATGCATACCTCAGACGATTGGATATAGTTCAATTCCTTTAAACAAATAAGCAAATGAAAAGTTTGTTCAGCAGGACATTTCCTGCGATATCAGCAACAATATGATCGAGCGAACTTTTTTCAGCTCAAATTAATCAATTACTTTTGCAACGGATTTGAATTGTTCTCATGCTGAGAAGATAGATGGCGAAAAAAAATAATTGATTAGCTATGGAGGAGCGTATCGAGCATTCTGAAATTGATCTGGTTTATATGTGGGTTGATGGCAATGATCCACTCTGGATTGCCAAAAAACAACAGGTTACAGGGATGGTGAGTGATCAATCGGAAGAAAATAACAGGGGACGATACATCAACAATGATGAACTAAGGTATTCTTTGCGCTCAGCAGAGCTGAATGTTCCCTGGATCAGAAAAATCTTTATCGTAACAGATAACCAGTCTCCTGACTGGCTGGTGAGAGATCATCCTAAAATCGAGGTAGTGGATCATACCGAGATACTTCCCCCAGAGGCGCTTCCATGTTTCAATTCGAGCGTAATCGAATATTTCATTCACAGGATTCCGGGACTGGGTGAGTGTTTCTTGTTGGCGAATGATGATATTTTCTTCAATAAACCTCTGAAACCTTCTTTTTTCTTTGATTCCAATGGTTTACCCTATGTGCGACTGAAAAGAAAATTGTTGGGCCGATGGCACTACACGGTGAAAAAGCTATTTCGGAAACGATTGGGGCAGTACATCTCCAAGGTACTTGAAGGTGCTACCATGGTACATCATCAATTTGGGAAGTTTTATTCTGGAGTTCCACATCACAACGTAGACGCATATCGAAGGGATGATTACCGCTATGCTGCTGAACATGTTTTCAGTGACAGGGTTAAGGCATCACAGGGTAATCATGTCAGGAAGTATGGTGATTTGCATCGATCCGCTTTCTCCTATTATCTATTGGCTACCGATAAGGCACATCTGAGATATGTAAATCGTCGAGAATCAATGAGACTGAATGTTCACAAGCAACATTTCATGGAACGGTTGATGTGTTACAACCCCCCCCTGTTTTGTTTGAACGACAGCCAACGTGTTTCTGATGCTGATCGTGAGGCAATAAAGCCATTCCTGGAATTACTCTTCCCTCGAAAATCATCGTTTGAAAAAACAAACGATGAGTGACCGTTACAGTTCAAAGTTCGATTTCTCCGGCAGAATGGTCTGAAATGCCTTATTCAGTTGCTCCATCACCGCATTGTAATTGCGGATGTGTCCATTGTCGTTCAGGCAGATCAGCTTGTATCGCTGTTCCTCAATTGCCTTAATAGCCTGTTTCGATTTGAGAATCAGCGGAAACATCTTGGTGTCACTGTAGGTGTTGTAGGGATTGAAGTTGGAACGGCATATCTGCCAGGTGCGGAACAGTTCAGGGGTATAATCACTTGTGTTCCGGAACCGGTTCACCGAGACGGCCGTCAGGTGCTCTCCGGCATAATCCCACACCTCATTGAAAGTCGATTTCAGGAAGGGTTGTGCATTGTGCGGGGTGATGAGGGTGATAAACTTTCCATAGGGCTGCAACAGACGGGTCAGTCTGCTTCTTTTCCCGTAGGAGGGGTGAAACCATTTGTCATGGTCACGTGACAGAACCTCTCGTTTGTCGAATCGTTCGTTGATCAGCCGGATATTGTTTTTAAGGGTCTTCGACCAAAGGCCAATACCGGAATTGTGTCGGAATGCTGCAATATCGTTTGGCAAGCCATTGGTGAAGAAACGTTCCTGCGTAAGGTGGTTTATGATGAAAAAATCGTCATTAAAATAGACAAAGTGCTCTGCAAGATCAGGTATCCGATGTATATAGCTCTCGATCAGTGTTGAGTTGAATACTGGCAGATATTGTGAGGGAATATAATCTGAATGATTCACCAACTGTAGTTTAGGGTGGTCGATGTTCAGCCATTCCGGTTTTTGGCCACACGTGACAAAATGTACTTTGCGTACCCATGGTGCGAATTTTTCCAACCCCCTGAACCAGTATCTCAGAAGGCCATGGTCCCGAAAACGAGCCTCTGTCATCTCATTCTTCAGGTTGTCTATCTTGCCGGAGTGTTTCGCAAAATCAGCTTTCCATTTTGGGTCATCCATGTCCACCCAAGTGACTACAAAATCAATTTCCATCCTATTTGCAATTTAAATGTCCCGATCTCTATGAAATATTCTCCACTGCCAGGCGAAGCCTGCGAACGGTCTCATCTTTACCGATCAGTTCCGTTATCAGGAACATATGAGGTCCTTTTCCGGCGCCTACAACCGCTAAACGGAAAGCGTTCATCACATTTCCAGTATGGTAGTTGTTACGCTGGATCCAATCCATTACAACTGATTCCTGTGCATCTGCTGAGAAGTCATCCATCGTCTCGAGCATAGTTGCCAACTCTATCATCTGTCCAGGTGTCTCCTCTTTCCATCGTTTGCGCACCGTTTTCTCATCGTAGCTCAGGGGTGCCTCAAAAAAATAGGATGACTGATCCCATAACTCATGTGCGAAGTGAATTCGTTCTTTCACAATTCCAGCCACACGTTCTACCATCTCCTTGGGAGCATCGATACCTCGCTGATATAGATCGGTCATGAAGGTCTCTGCCAACAAGTTGTCGGGCATGGTAAGAATGTATTGGTGGTTGAACCATTTTGCTTTCTCCTGATCGAAGCGGGCACCACTCTTGCTACAGCGTTCAAACGTGAAGGCACTTGTAAGCTCCTCGAGAGAGAAAATTTCCTGCTCCGTGCCGGGATTCCATCCGAGAAATGCAAGGAAGTTAATTACCGCTTCGGGTAGATAGCCACTTTCGCGAAATCCTGAGGAGCGGTCGCCGCTGTTAGGGTCTTGCCACTCGATTGGAAATACGGGGAAGCCGAGGCGATCACCGTCACGTTTACTCAGTTTGCCATTGCCCTCCGGTTTAAGCAACAGAGGCAGATGCGCGAAGAGGGGCATGCTTTCTTCCCAACCGAGACTCCGGTAAAGCCATACGTGTAAAGGTGCAGATGGGAGCCACTCCTCACCACGAATCACATGTGTGATTTTCATCAGGTGGTCGTCAACCACGTTGGCCAGGTGGTAAGTGGGTAGCTCATCTGCCGACTTGTAAATCACCTTGTCGTCAAGTACCGATGAGTTGATCACTACTCTACCGCGAATCAGGTCGTTCACAACAATCTCGTGACCCGGTTCGATTTTGATGCGTACCACATGTTGTGCCTTGTTTTGGATCAGGTAGTCGGTTTCTTCTTTGGTAAGTGTGAGGCTGTTGCGCATCTGCATGCGGGTGGAGGCATCATA
>Ga0209510_1003789_pt1 | contig 13870 bp, 2 predicted proteins | sample BiotimSIPDNA_FD_185749 | JGI IMG/M metagenome (GOLD analysis project Ga0209510, IMG submission 185749) | Anaerobic biogas reactor microbial communites from Washington, USA - Biogas_R1 time_0 SIP DNA (SPAdes) (version 2) | ecosystem: Engineered > Bioreactor > Anaerobic > Unclassified | place... | reverse complement strand
ATAGCGCCTGCCAATCATAAAAGCAAGTTCCCCAAGATCATCAATATGAATTAATCGTGTTTTTGCAGTTGTCATTTATCACAGTATCAAATGAATTGTAAAAATAATAAAAAAACAAAACGTCACTTAGATGGTTTTAGTCAAATATTTTCAAATGTTCGTCAAAGTAATGTTGCCATCCAATACTTATTAGCGTATAGGAGATAAATTTGCACAATTTTGATTTAGATAGAATTAAGTAAACACAACAATATGAAGAATCTTTACATGAGAAGGTGGGTACTGGTATTGCTGATGATTGGACTGGGATTACCTGGTTTGGCGAGCTATACTAGTAATTCAGTTAGCGGTTCTTTTGATGATCCCGCAGTATGGAGTCCAAGCCCAGTGCCAAGTGAAAAGTATCGGACAATTACTATTGTCTCAGGGGCTATTCTTTACAAGGAGGGCAGTTTCTCTTGGGATGAAAAGGTTACTATACAGCAGAATGCAAAATTCACTGTTGGTAGTGGATTTTCAACTGGATATGGTGGAATAGACATCTTTGGGGAGTTAGATGTTAATGGGAAACTCTCTGGGAGTAACGATGGAGCAGCGTTTAATGTTAAGAATGGTGCTGTTGTAACTGTTAATGGCGTCGCAGATAAAACCAATATTACTGTAGAGAATGGTGGAGTTTTGATTGTAAATGGTGATTTTTCGTTATCTCAAACCTTAACTATAAACCAGGGTGGAAGTGTTATTATTAATGGCAACTTTTTGAATGGGGTTGTTAAGAATTATGGTTCGTTTGTTGTGAATGGAAATTATACAAATAATACAGGGGATGGAGTTACCGTTGAGAAAAATGCTGTTCTTGAAATCTTCGGAGACTTGACAGCTTCGGCCAATATTAATGTGATAGTTGGCGGAACCCTTATTGTTCATGGAAACCTAACTTCAAGTAACGCCGGAATCACCTCTCATGGAGACATAATTGTTGTAGGAAACTTCAGTACCGCAACAAGTACTACCGTTGAGGATACCGGAAATTTAGTTGTAGGGGGCAATTTCACACATCTTGGCGGCGATTTTACTGTAAATGGAAATTTAGATGACACAAAGATTTATATTCTTAATCCCCCCGATGCTGAAATAATAGCCCCTACCTCGTCAGTGGTTAATAATCCAGGGGTAGTAGGGAATTTGGATGATTTTCTAGAAAATGAAGCTGGATCCCTGGTAGATATAGTTAATAATGTGATTATTAATGTAGTGATTGGTTACCAGTGGAAAACCAATGCCGATAACAGTAATTGGAATTTAGCAAACAATTGGATTGGTAAAAGAATACCTACGTCCACCTCAAACGTGAGAATAAAACCTTGTACAGGAGTTTTTCCTGAGATTATAAAGGAAGACGGCATAATTGAGATTAATAATCTTACCATTGAGGCTGGGGCTACTCTTACTCTTAAGCCAGGAGCCAGGCTTACTGTTAACGGTAAACTTACTATTGCAGCTGGTGGAAACCTTGTTATGGAGCACAAAGTTGGACAAGGTGGTATGTCATCCCTAATCACAAAAGGAACAGTTTCAGGTAATATAAAGACAAGTATGGAGCTTCCGCAAGACCAGTGGTTCTACTTAGGGAGTTCAAAGAAGAACGCTAAGTTTAGTGATTTTGGTGCAGGTACTGATGGTGTAGTATTAAATGTTCACAGATCTAACGCTTGGTGGGCAATTAAGTCAAGCCTGGCTTCAAAAGACTTACGTACACTAGAAGGTGTAGCAACAAATTTCCTTCCTTTAATTAAAGACGCTAATGGGGATGGTTCTCCGGATAAAAGAATAATTCAATATGAAGGATTGCCAAATACAGATGTTGTTAGCAGAACATTTGACATTGCGGGATTCCATCTTTTAGCCAATCCTTTTACATCTTTTATTGACTGGCAGGAAGGGGCCGGATGGGAAAGGGTAAATGTTGATCACACAATCTGGTACCGTACCAAGATTGGTGAAGAAATGACATTTGTAACTTATAACAATTCTCCTGACGTTGATGGAATGGCAAGAATTGCTGTCTCTTCTTATCCTGCGGGTGAGATAACCCCAGAGGTGGTCGAAGAGCATTCAAAGATAGCACCAATGCAAGCAGTTTGGATAAAGACTTTTAGTCCTAATGTTACTGTAAATCTTTCACCAGACTCAAGAAATCATGGTGTGCCCAGTTCCAGGCTAAAAAGCAGTTCAGAATCTGGGAATGTTATTAGAATTGAAGCCGAAAATAAATTTTCACGAGACGGGGCCGTCATTTTCTTTAAGGATGGGTTTACAGAAGGCAAGGACAACGGTGATTCAGAGAAGTACTTCAATGACTCAAAAAACATTCCTGAAGTCTTCACCAGATCTTCAGCACATTCGCTGGCAATCAGCGGATTGCCAAGGCTGACTGAAGATTATCGCGCTATTCCACTTTCAGTGAAGAACCGAGTTGAGGGCAGTGTTACTTTGAAGTTTGATTTGCGCTATTTCGACAATGAATATACGGCATATCTTGAAGACAGAGACAACGGAACTTACATTAATCTTCTTCAGAATAACAGTTATACCTATTCAGTTGTAACCCTTGGCGAAGTACATGACAGATTTGTAGTTCACCTTCATAAAATCACAACTGGTATAGAGGAAGTTCTTCCTGAACAAGGACAGACCGATGGAAGTGACTTTATTAAAATCAGGAGTTTAGGAGATAAAGTATTGGTAAGTATAAGTGCTGAACTAATCCAGAATGGGCCTGGTGTAATTGAAGTATACTCAATAGATGGCAGAAAGATCTCCGAAATTCCAGCTGCAAGCAGCCGCACTTTCTTAATTCTGCCTCAGGAAAGGGGTATTTATATAGTTCGGGCTATTTTCGGTAGGTATGTCAAGAGTGAGAGAGTAATTAATAGTACAAGATAAAGTGGATTTGTAACGCACAGTGAATTAATCCTATAAGGTTTCATCTTATAGGATTAATTGTTAAAAATATGTCTTATCATGACAATACATATTTTCATCACTGGATTTTATCCACTTGTCTAATTTGTTCGAACCTGCTAACAGAAAGGTCGTATAAACGATTGACAAATTGTAAATGCAAGCAAATATGAAATATCTCTACTACAATCCTAACCAAAACAACAGTGTTTCAGATAGTTCAAGCATACTGACCTTAGCCAGGTCAATAATGCTTCTCTTCTGTTTGGGGCTTGGGATCTCAATCTATAGTCAGGAGGTATCAAAAGACTTTACCTCATCAGGAACATGGACTGTCCCTGCAGGTGTAACCCAGATCACTGTTGAGGCCTGGGGTGCCGGAGGTGGTGGAGGTGATAGAACTTCCAACGGTTATGCTGGAGGAGGTGGTGGTGGTGCTTACTCCAGAAGCTCAATTCCTGTTATACCTGGCGAGACTTATAGCCTATCTATAGGAGAAGGAGGAACTTCCGAAGTTGATGGAGGAAACACCATTTTTGGTTCATCATTTGATCCATCAATTGTTGTTGCAGCTGGTGGAAAAAGCGGGAAAAATAATAATGCAAGTGGGGCCTCAGGTGGGTTAGATTCTGAATCAGTTGGGGACATCCGTTATTCAGGAGGGAATGGTGCCGCAGGAGGCAATACAGGAGGGTTGTTTGGGACTTATTCAGGACCTGGGGGAGGTGCTGCAGGCAGTACCGGAAATGGGAATAACGCCGCTGGTCAATACGGGGGAGCTGCTACCGCTGAAAATGGAGGTGCCGGAGGGAATAGTATAACTAACCAGGGCAATGGAAATGCAGGCTCAATTTATGGCGGAGGGGGAAGTGGAGCCCTTCGATCCTGGTATGGCAATCGGATTGGCGGAGCTGGTGCCAATGGCTTAATAAGAATTAGCTATGTGCCGGCATACAGGGCTGAGTTTATTTCAATGGATACCGGTGATGACATATGGGAAGCAGGTGAAACGAGAGATATCTCTGTTACTGTAATGAATACAGGCCAGGCTACCTGGACTAATTCAGGGCCCGATGTAAACATCGGAGTTAAGTGGGATGCAGAATCAGACTATATGGTTAGGGTAAATGCTGACAATCTTGCACCGGGGGAAACCAGGACTTACTACCTTACAATAAAGGCCCCTCTTTCCCTGGGAACCAATCACCTTACATTTGATGTGATTGCCGAAGGCGCCTGCTGGTTTGGCAATAATGATAACATATGTGGTCCCGGAAATTCAACGTTTAAATCAGGAAACATTACTATAGCCCCTGTAGTTAATAGATATTACAGTTATCGCTCAGGCAATTGGGAAGATCCTAGTACATGGACACAGGATCCTTCCGGAACACTGTCGGTAAATCCCAAAGTACCCGGGGAATATGATTTTGTTACAGTTCTAAATGGTAGAGAGGTAAAGGCAACAGCAACGAATAAGAGATCTTATTCGTTAGAGATACAAAATGGAGGAAGTCTTGATATTGGATCTACCACTGGTCACAACTTTGGAACGGTAAGTGGCGAGGGTACTTTGAGACTGCAATCAACAACCTTCCCGGGAGGAGATTTTTCAAGTTTTAATTCAACCGGAGGGGGAACAGTAGAGTTTTACAACACTTCCAACTTTACTATTCCAGGTAATCAATACAACAATCTGATTCTTAACCTTTCGAATAGCAACATTGTAGCGACTCTTGCAGGAGACCTTACAATTAGCGGTAATCTGACTATAAACAGGGGAAGATTGCAAATTGGGAATAACGATACATCACGGACTATCCAGATTAGTGGTAATATCCTTGTAGAAGCAAATGGTAGCATAAGGTTAGGAACAGGTAATGCAAACCATAGGATTCTGGTTGGCGGAGATTTCACAAACTACGGTAGTGTTCGTTTCACTAATCAAAATAATCCCGACTATACTTCCACTCCAAACAATGGACGTGCCGATGTAGTATTCAATAATCCAGCATCTGACCAAAACCTTTATTTGGCCGGACAAAGTGATTTCTACCGGATAGAAATAGACAAGGGTGTTGACCAAACCTATATCCTTAATATTGATGCATCGGCAACAAATCATTTCAGACTGTATGGACGCAATAACCAGGAACCTGGAACAAATGCTCCAAATATAGAAAACACTCATGCCTTAGGCCTTCTGGCTGGAACGGTTCGATTGGGGCAAAATATTAACATTCCTTGTTTGGCAACTTCTACAACCTACACTGTTGATGAGGATGCTATGTTATGGCTCGACGGTGCAAATGTTACATTTGGCACCGGAAACACGGGGGATGGAACAACATTATTGTTGTATGGAGCTCTGAAAGTCTCAGGTAATTCAGTATTAAACGACAACAGCAAGCAGGGCATTGTCTTAAGGACTACCGCTTCAGTAACGATTGAAGGTGGTCAAATTACAACAGAATGCCTTCGAACATCCTACCAGGAAGGCGTACATAGGGGAGCATTTAATATGTCAGGAGGGGAATTGACAATAAGAGGCGCCAGTCTGCCCGACCTTACTGGAATGAATGTTTATGCAACTTTCACACTACCATATTCCTCAAATACAATTAACATTACCGGGGGTGTGATCAACATAAAATCCCCAAATCCCCTCACTAGAGGCTCCGGATCCAATTTCAGTCTTCTAATTGGTGCAAACCCTAATAATGTAAGCATTACTGGTGGAGAAATAAACATTACTGTACCAAACCGTGATACTTACTTGCTATCTACTGCGCCTCTTTGGAATTTGAATATTGTTTCTACGTACTATAACCGTTCTGCCCAACCACGAGCCTATGCTAATAATTCAACTATTCCAGGGTTAGCTGTTCAGCCCTTGGTGGTAAAGAACAACCTGACATTGAACAATCGGGCTGTTTTAACTTCTGGGAACGACAATGCCAATGTTGTTGTTGGTGGCAGTTTCACTATCGAGCAAAATGCCAGGTATATTCCCGGGAATAACACAACCATATTTGACGGTAATGGTCCTCAAACTTTAAGCATCCTTGGCACTATTGATAATGGTTTCAACAATCTCGAACTTGCTGGTAAGTCAGACCTTTCCTTAGAAGGCATTGGCAATGTAAATATTAGGAATAGCCTTACAATTGGGGAAGGAACCGTTCTGAGAGATAATGGAAAAATTATTAGTGTAACAGGTAATATAAGCAACAGCGGGACACATTTCAGGCCTGTAACAGGAGGAGGAAGAATTGAACTGACTGGATCCCGTAATCAGATTATTAGTGGTAACGGTAATGGTGCTTTCAACAATCTCTCAATTAACAAGACTAATGGCTCTGTGACAGTTGAAACTGACATCTTCGTTTCAGGAGATCTCAGACTTGTTTCCAATCACAGATTAGATATTGGAGATAACCTTTTGAAACTTGGACCAGAGGCCGAAATATACAGTTCCGCAACTGGGACAACCAAGAGTTTTACCAACAATAAAATGATCTTGACTTCAGGCTTGTTATCCGATAATGGATTGCAAAAGGAGTTCAGTAGTACTAACGAGTTTGTTTTCCCGTTCGGCTTTGCAATTAACAATAATTACTATTACCTGCCTGCTTCGGTACAGTTTACCGCAGCACCAGCAAAGTGGGGAGCCGTTACATCAAGGCCCGTTAACGGACGTCACCACCTTGCCCAAAATAATAATGCCCTCGGCCTGTTCTGGAAAACCAAAAGCTCTGACTTTGAAGGTGTCAAAGCAGGATCTGTAGTACACAAGTACACTTATGCAAATGACTTTGTAAACGGAACTGAGTCAAACTATATTCCTGCAGTCTATAATTATGGTACCTCATGGAGGACTATAGCTGATGTAAATCTTGTTGATAATGCAAATAACAGGATTACATTCAATGCAGAAAACGAGGCAAACGGGGATTATACAGCAGGCCAAACAGCTGCATTTGCCGGCATACCAGTACTCTATTCAAGGCAAACCGGCAACTGGAATGATGCAAGCACATGGAGTAGTACAGGCCATACAGGTGGTGCTGCTTCATCCACCCCGGCTGCTAATACAATTGTAATTATTGGAAACGGCCATACTTTGACCATTCCAGTCGACAATGCTTCTGCCGGTGCACTTATAATCTCCGAAGGAGCAACGCTTGACCTTGGAAATACCAGGGGGCATAACTTCGCGGCTTTACCAGAAGAAACTGTAGCAGGGAATGGTACATTAAGAATTGGACGAAGTAATTACTTCCCCAGAGGTGACTTTGGAGAATTCCTTGGCCCAGATGGGGGTACAGTTGAGTATTATACAAGTACAGATAATATTACTGTGCCGTCATCAAATGATGGTAACACCGTTAAATTAACCAAATACTATAATTTAGTACTAAATGCATCAGCCGGTAGAACCATTACATTACCAAATACCGATTTCGAGGTTATCAATAACGCTACAATAAAAGGTGAGGGCTCTGTTATAACCTGGACAGAGGATAGCAGGAATTATAAGGTTAATAATAATCTTATTGTTGAGTCTGGTACCTTGTCATTTCAAAATACTCGTGCAACAACTATTTCTGTACTAGGAAATCTGGAGATTGAAAACGGAACGCTTTCGGTAACTAATGCGAATGCTGCTGTTGACAATGTAATAGAGATACATGGCAACCTTGTTAACAATGGAACCTTGAACTTATCAGCATCTAACAACCGTCGGGTTAAGACCATCTTCAAAGGAGAAAAGGATGCTATAATTGAAGGCTCTGGTACCACATTCAAGTTCTATGACATCACTGTTGACAAAGGCACAGATGCTACTCCGGTATTGAAGCTTAAATCTTCAATCTCAGCCGAAAAAAGCAATCCTTTCCTAACTCTTCTGAATGGAACATTCCAGGTTGACAAAGAAGACCTTATTGTTACAATTACTGATGGAAATACAAGTTTTGAAGTTCCCCCTACTGCCGCTCTATCAGTAAAAGCCGGAACAATGAGAGTTGCATATGGGAATGGGTCTGCAAATTTGGTACTATCAGGTAAACTGGAGGTACTAGGTGGAAGAATGGAAATTGGCCAGGAAGGTCAGGATAGAAATAATAGTATAGAATATACTGCTGCCGGCAAGCCGGAAGTTTATGTAGAAGGAGGTACTCTGTATGTAAACGGACAGATTAGAAGACCTACTACAACCACAAGTGGCTCCCTAAATCTAATACAAAAAGGTGGAGATATAATTATAGCAGGTCGCGCTCGTACTGCAACAAGAGGCTTACTTGAAATAGCTAATTCGGGTAGCCGACTGGATCTATCCGGTGGAGTTCTGTATCTAAAACGTCCATCCACAGATGGAACCACTTTTGGAGATTTGTATCTAAGACCTGAAGTAGCCAATGCCACTGGAGGAACCATACAACTAGGCTACGATGGCGATAATGCAAACTACAACTTTAAGCTTCAATCAAATGCCCCATTGTGGAATTTGAGAATTGGAGACAATACTGGTCAGACTGCTACGCTTGTAGTTTTACCTCTGGCTATCAAGAACGAGTTAAGCATCTCCCAAAACTCAGTATTCTCTGCCGCTGGTTTTGATGTTGAGATATCCGGACGACTTGTGAATAGCAACGCTTCTAATAGTAGAGGAATTAATGAAGGGGGCTACAGACCAGGATCATTGGCTCAAACTACAAGGTTTACCGGAAACGGCGAACTTGCTATCAAGGGAGTTACAACAAATGTGACAAACTTTGCCAATCTGGAAGTCAGTGCCCAGAAACTAAGTCTTGAAGAAAACACAAGCTTGTTTGTAAACAATAAACTGAACTTGTATTCCGGTATCTTTGATGACGGAGGCAATATTGTTTCTGTTGCTAAGAACATTCAAAACAATGCTACTCATACAAGTCGCTACTCTAGCGGAGGAATATATCTGGAAGGTGACGAAGTTCAGGTTATTTCAGGTTCAAATGCAGTTTTCGGCAATCTGGCATTGAATAACGGAAGAGGAGCTTTCCTGACAAACAATATTAGGATAAACGGAAAACTGGAATTCAATGCAGGATCTCTTTATGTGAATGACTATCTGCTTACTTTTGGTGAAAACGCCTATGTAAGCGGTTCTACCAATAAGAGTAGGATGATAATCCTCAACGGAGTCCTGTCTGACCAAGGTGTAAGGAAAATGTTCCCGGCAGGTGCTTCAACTGAATTCGTGTTCCCAATCGGGGTGCAAGATAAGTTTACCCCGGCATCCTATACTATTTTGTCAAACACAAAACCAGGTTCCATAACTTTAAGGCCTATTAACGAAAGACATGCTGCTATTAATGACCCGGCTGAAAATGAGCTGGTCTATTATTGGAGTGTGAGTTCGGACGGATTTGAGGGACTAGCGGTAACTCATAAATATCAATACCTCGAAGATGATGTAAAGGGTAATGAGTCGATGTATGTTGGAGGTCGATATGACTATGAGGCTTATACATGGACAAATCTGGGTAATGTAATAAATACCTCTGACAATACTATAAGTTTCACAGCGGATTATATTACTGGAGAGTACACCGCAGGGTATCCAGAAAACTTCATCACTAAGCCCGTACTGTATAGTCGTACGAATGGTAACTGGAACAGCGGTACGACTTGGTCTCTTACACCTGAAGGAAGCCCTGCAAATACAACACCCGACGGGAATCCAGTTGTCATTGCTGTTGGCCATACTGTGACAATAATCTCAGATAATGCCTATGCATATTCTGTAGAACTCCATGGAACACTAAATATTGGAACCACCCTTTACCATAATCTGGGTCACTTCTTTGGTGATGGAAAACTTATAGTAGAATCAACTGCGCAAGGCAACTTTGTACTGCCTGGAGGTAAGTTCGATGACTTTTTTGCAGACGAGAACTCTACTATTGAATTCAATGGTAACAACGAAGCCTATCTGCCGCTCAAACCCGGAAATATTTATAAACCATTCCAAAATGTGATTCTGTCGGGTACCGGGCGCAAGAATATTAGTGCAGGCGACTTAAAAATCAATGGTAACCTGGTAATACGTAATGGTGCTATCCTTAGTAATGCAAACTACAATAGGACGCTTTACATAGGTGGTAATTGGATTAATGAAAACACTGTCACGGGAAGATTTATTCCGGGAAGAGGAACTGTTGTGTTTGATGGAGACGGAGTTCAGAAGTTCAATAACAAGGTTTCGGAGAACTATTTCAACCTGACAATGAATACAACAGGGGAACTTGATATGTTTGATGCTGCATCCGGTGCAAACATTAATATAAGTAATAAGCTTACCCTGACAAAAGGGATAATTAGAACTTACGATAACAAGCTCATTCATATTACAAGCACATCAACTGTTGCTGTTAACGGTGGAAATAACAACGCTTACGTTGATGGTCCACTTAAAAAGGATATCCTTACAGGACAGTCCTTTACTTTCCCTGTTGGAAATGATGGAAGGTTTGGAGAAATCGGAATCCTCAACACCACTGGAGGAAGTTCACCTGCTGCCTGGACTGTAAGATATTTCAATAAAAACGACCTGCCCAGGGAAGAAGAGAATCTAAATTCTCCTGTTACTTCTGTTAGTGATAACGAGTATTGGTCCGTTTCAAGGCCCGCAGGGGCATCTGCTAATATTAAACTAAGGTGGGATGAACAATCCTATCCGGGGATAACAACGGATGCCACTTTGAGAAACAGACTTCGCGTTGTACAATTTAACAATGCTGATAATAAATGGAGCGAACGAGGTCAGTTGATAAATGAAGGTGAGAAGACAGTTTCAACAACTTCTCAGGTGACTACAAACGACTATTTATTCACTATTGGTGTGATTGGTGTTACCGCATCCATTACTGATTTCAGCCAGGTTGAAATATGCGATAATGGAGAAATAGCATCAATACCTGTTGCTTTAACTGGATCTGCTCCATGGACATTAACATACAAGGTTGAAGGCAAAATAAACCGAACCTTCACCCAAACCGGCATTACTTCTCCTAATTATTTAATTCAAATTAGCGGAGATGACCTTGCCGGTGCAGGAACCTACAATATTTCTCTTGTAAGTGTGTCGGATCAGTCATCAAATGGAACTGCTCACTCTGGTTCTGTGATACTGAGCGTAAATGAAACATTTGTACCGGTTATTACCGGTGCGTCTACAGTAGGGATAAACGAAGTACGGACCTATTCAACACCAATAAATGGTTCAAACTCGTATTTATGGAGCTGGGTTGATGGAGTTGGTGGAACAATTGTAAGTCCCAATGCTGCCTCAACAAATATTACCTTTAATAAAGGAATCGGAAACTTTAAACTGCAGCTCACAGAAGTAACTGCGTCCACAGGTTGTCAGGTTTCGATGATCTATGAAATCACTGTTGTTGACAAACCTGCTCCTGATATTAGTCCTAAGAACCAAAACATTTGCGCAGGCACCACAGTGACATATTCTACTGTCCCAAATACAGGTAATACATACAAGTGGACTGTTACTGGAGGTATTGTTCAAACTGCAGATTATGACACCTACAGAGCCGTCGCTCAGGGAGGTAACACAATTATAGTGAAGTGGGATCAGGCAGGAAGCGGTACTGTAAAAGTTGAAGAGCAAAAGTCAGGTGTCATAGGAGAAAGCATCCTGGAACTTGTTGTCAGCCCAAAAGTCAACACACGTACTGTAACACTTGTTGACACTGAGATATGTAATGGATCTGAAACATTTGTAAGGATTCAGGATTCTGAACTTAATGTGTCTTATCGTCTCAAACTTACAGATGGAACTTATCTAAATCCTTCCACAGGTGGAACTGGTGCTGATCTATTGTTACCAACAGGTGCTTTATATGCAGATAAAGCTCCATACAACATTGTTGTGGAAGCTTTTAACCTTGCCTGTAGTGTTGATATTCCGGCGGGAACAGTAAACGTAAGACCGGAAATCAATGTGTCTGTTTCCAGTGATGTTACAGATAATAAGTTCTGTATAGGAACACCTGTCAATTTCTCTGCAACGGCCGGATTTATCAGTTATATTTTTGAGGTGGACGGAAAACAATATGACAATGGAAGCAATCCTGTTTTCACTACCAATGCATTGAATAACGGTTCTGAAGTTAAGGTTCGTGTAAGCAATGCAAATGGTTGTGATGGGACAAGTGCATCCTTAATTATGACTGCAGCGGATTATTCCGGAATATGGACAGGAATAAAAGACACTGAATGGACAGATCCAATGAACTGGTGCAACGGTCAGGTGCCCATCAATTTCGATGGAATAGTAATCTCCTCGAAAATGGTCAATAAACCAGTTATCACTGGAGAATACACCCTGACCAACTTGACAATAGAGGATGGGGCACAGCTCTGGATTGACGGAGGTTCAAAAATCGATCTTGAAGGTAGCTTCACAAATAACGGGGAACTTGTACTCAACAACCGTTACGGAGTTAACGGTATGGTTTCCCTGATAGACAAATCGGTTATTTCAGGAAGTGGTACTACAAGAGTAAGGCTTACAACCCCGGCCAATCAGTGGTTCTATCTCGGAAGCATTAGAAAAGATGCCGTATTCTCCGATTTCGGTGCCGGACAACCCGGTATTGTTGTAAGTTCATATCGACAAAACAAATGGTGGAATATTCAGACCACTTTAGCAAGTAGGTCTCTCAGATTACTGGAAGGAATAGCTACAAACCTAATAGATGATAATACCGGGAGCAGATTGATCGAGTATTCAGGCGAAATCAACAAAGAGGAAGTAAGCAGGGTGTTTGAAGAAAAAGGTTTCAGCCTCCTTGGCAATCCTTATCCGGCCTTTATAAGTTGGGAAAACTCTGCAGCATGGGAACGACCAAATGTTGATGGTACTATTTGGTACAGAAGCAAAGTTGGTGAAGAAATGGCATTCATTACATATAACAAGGATGCTGCTCCTTTTGGAAAAGTTGCCCTGTACCCTGAACAAGAGATTGGTACTATCTCTGAGGAAGAACTCTCTCTGATTCCTCCAATGCAGGCTGTCTGGATTAAAACCTTTGTTGAAGGAGTAACTGTAACTGTGAAACCTGAAGGTCGTACCCATGGAATAAACGGTTCAATACTTAAGAGCACCTCAACATCATCTGCTGATGTAATTCGTATCGAAACATCAAACGCTTATTCAAGGGACGGTGCAGTGATATATTTTAGTGAAGGTTCGGCAGAAGGACTAGATAAGGGTGATTCAGAGAAGTACTTCAACGACTCTAAACGTATTCCCGAAATCTATACAAGATCAGGTGCAGCTTCCCTTGCTATAAACGGCCTGCCGACAATTAACAAGGAAATAATTGAAATTCCGCTTAGTACACGGAACCAAGTCGCTGGTGAGGTAGAAATGGAGTTTGATATTTCACACTTCAACTCCAACCATGCTATACTCCTTGAGGACAAACATAACGGAACAATTGTAAACTTACGGAGTCAGAACACATACTCTTATATAGCTGAAGCAATAGGTGACAATCATGACCGCTTCGTACTGAAGTTGCATAACATTACGACTAACACCGATGTAATCAAGGATGATGAAGTTAATGCAGGAAATGAGATCCAGATCAGGAACGCCGGCTCCATGATACTTGTTACTGCCAGCATGAATCTCATTTCTCAAGGTCCTGGTGTTATAGAGATTTTCACGGTAGAAGGTAGAAAACTTCAGGAAGTACCTGCACATAGCAGTCGTACACTAATACTGATGCCTAAAGAAAGTGGAGTATATATCGTTAGGGCAAGATTCGGAAATACTGTAAAGAGTGAACGACTCCTTGGTAAAGGTCATTTTGATGAATATATTGAATAACACCAA
>Ga0209510_1003787_pt1 | contig 13877 bp, 13 predicted proteins | sample BiotimSIPDNA_FD_185749 | JGI IMG/M metagenome (GOLD analysis project Ga0209510, IMG submission 185749) | Anaerobic biogas reactor microbial communites from Washington, USA - Biogas_R1 time_0 SIP DNA (SPAdes) (version 2) | ecosystem: Engineered > Bioreactor > Anaerobic > Unclassified | place... | reverse complement strand
TGTCGCCGACATAGATAATTGAGTTCTCGTTTAGATTATTCCACGCCATCAAATCTTTCACCGAGATTCCATATAGCTTCGCGATGCCTTCCAATGCCGCGCCTTCTCCAACGATATGGTAGTATTTGCCATCCGCGGCTGGGGTCAACCGTTCAATCGGAGTCAAAGGTCTTTCAGTTGGCGTAGCAGTATGATTGCTGGGAACGATAACCAACTCCCAACCGATGGTCAGTGGCGTCGTCGCTTTGATTCCATTCAGCTCCGCAATCCGAGCCACAGTCACCCCATAGGCCTGGGCGATCTTCTCTAAATATTCATAGGGTTTGACGGTATGAACCACCTTACCATCCGGTCCAGGCTTGCTCACTTCAACCTGTCCCTCCTTGGGCGGAGGCACATAGCCTTTAGCCTCCGGGCTAAGAATAATCAACTCATCGCCAATTCGAATCTTATAGGACTCGCTCAGATTATTCCACTTGCGAATGTCCGCAATCCGCACCTCATACGCGATGGCGATCAGCCACAAACTCTGTCCCGGCTTAACCAAGTGAGTATAAATGCCGTTTTCGTCCATCTCGGCGATCTCGACCGGCGTGATTCCTCCGGGCACAAAAGGTTGCCCTGTGCCACCGCCACCCGGTGGGGTATACGACCCTGTGCAAGCCTGACCTGAAATATACGCGGCTTGCAAAATGTAGTAGGTAAAACCGTTAGACGCGGTAGCCACACCAGCCCCAACATGGCAATAGTTCGGATTGGTAACCGGACGCATATGGTCAGCATCGCTCCACATCACCATAATTTGATCAATCGACAGGTCCGTGCCCATCGCGAAGTTTTCGGTCGCGAACACGGTTTGTCCGCCGCCATAGCCAGCCGCTTGCAAACGTCCACCCACATTGCCGATATGCCAGCTCAGGTTTTGATCTGCCATAATTTGCGCGGTGCTTTGTGCTACAGCGTTGATGGTGCCATCCTCAATCAAAGCCGGCAAGCCATTCGACATGCGCCAGGTATTCATGGCAGAAATAATCTCCCACGCGCTCACCAATGTTTTTGGTTTTTCCTGGGCAACCGCTTGAACAGGCATAGCTTTTAAGCCTGTGTTTAGAACCAAAAGCAACAATAGAATACTATTGAAAACTATCTTTCTTTTCGTGTTCATAACTTAATATATACCATATTTTGAACTTGTCATTTTTGTGGCTCTTCATGTCCTCGCGATTTTTACAAAGACATCCTCATCATTCGGTGTCAACTTTCCCGAATGATTCATAAAAATGTTAATCCACTTTTTCGCCTAAAGCGATAAGCTCATTTTCAGCAACCCACCAACCCGGATGCCACTTTAAAGCCTCCCTAAAAGCAAGAACCGCCCGGTCGCGGTTACCTCGCTTCACTTCCGCCCTGCCTAACCATACCCATGATTCTGGGATAGCCGGCTCAGGCGATTGGTCAATCGTCGCTTTGGCCAGGTTATAAACGTCGTTATAGCGTCCCATATAGTAGTAGGCAAACAGCGGGCCGGTTTGGTACCAGGTTACACGCCAGGGTCTTTCTGATGTTGGCAATTTTTCATAAACCTGAAACGCTTGATCATAAGCTTCAGAGGCGCCCCAAAAGTCCTGCATTTCCACCAAAATCGAACCTCGGCTATACCAGGCGAAGAAAAGTTCACGGTCTTTGGTTGTGTAAAGACGCTCAGTAACCTGATCAAGCGCGTATTGTTTGTTATAAGCTTCATCCATCTGCTGCCCTAAAATCGCATACACTTCCTGTTCACGCTCATAGGGGAAGATGACCATATAAATGTCATCAAACTGCGCCCAATACATTTCGATATCTTCATAGCTCATCTGAATCCAGCCCAAATAAGAGTCTGGAATGGTTACTTCCTGTTTTTCATCATCGTAACCAGCGATAATACCATAATGCCCCATCCAACCCTCACGGGCGTCCATATAACCGCGCTCGATAATGACCGGAAAGCCATTGGCCACAAGCTCTTTCACCAGCTCCAAATTGCCCCCATAGCGCACAATCGCGCCCAGTTCAGTATGTTGCTGAACATAAGCCAGCATTTCATAGGGCATCACATTACGATCCTGCTTAAAAGGTTTAAGCACTTCCGCGGTGATGGTTTGGTCACCTTCCCAGCCCCAAAAGCCAAGCGCCATTGAAAGATTTGTTGGCCCGCAATTGTTAAAGCCTTGCGCTTCAGGTTCAATCCCTTCAAGCAGCACTTTTTTAGGCAGTGGCGTTGGGACAGGCGTATTGGTAGGCACAATGGTCGGCGTAGGTGTATCTTCAATGATCGCCACAGGCACAGCCGTTTCAGTGGGCATCAGAGTCGCTGTTGGCGTGGGAGCCATCGCGGTTAAGGTGCTTATGGCTTCGTCTGAAAGTTTATTTTGATCACTCGGCACAAAGACCTGCTTGTCCGGTGGATTGAAAAAATAATGAATACGCGCCTTGATGCGGGCAAGATGAAAATAGGCGCGGTTATTTACAGATGGAATTTGGTAGACAAGAACAGCCACCAAAGCCAAAACCACTAATCCCGCCAGGTAAACCCAGGGCTTTCGCCAAATGGATCGTGGCGCCAATTGCTCGCGCATCCGCGTTGTGTTTTTGTTTCTTTTCATTGACATACAGCTTGAATTATATCAGGTCTTGGGAGGGCGCGATTCTGCCAAAAACAGGCGCGCGTTAATGCCTCATAAAAACTAAAGACACTTCCTTCTTAATAGGGGGTCTCGATGTCTTTCGCCCATTCACGATGGGTTAGATACCATTCCACCATGGCGTCAATCCCCTCGCTTAGGCTCACTTTTGGCGCCCAGCCTAATTCACGTCGCGCCTTGCTCACATCCGCCACGTTCTCAAAAACATCCGCGCGATGACTGGGGATATACTCCACAATCGCTTTCTTGCCCAGGCGTTCTTCAAACATGGCTAAAAGCGCGTTGATGGTAATGACCTCATGCCCACCCAGATTGAAAACATCATAGCCAACCGGTTTGAGCGCCAACAAAGTGCCGCTGACAATATCGTCCACATAGGTGAAGCCACGCGATTGTTCGCCATAACCCGTGATGGTTACTTTCCTGCCTTCGGCAATCCACTGGCAGAATCTAAACATCACCATATCCGGTCTTCCGGCTGGGCCATAAACGGTGAAATAGCGCAAAACGCTCACGTCCATCCCATACAAATGATGGTAGCTATAAGCGAAAGCCTCAGCGCCCTTTTTGCTGGCAGCATAGGGCGCCAGAGGATGATCAGTTGGCGCGGTTTCGCTGTGGGGTGGTTTGTTGTCATCGCCATAGAGGCTTGAGGTGGAAGCCAGAATGTATTTTGGGACCTTTTGATGACGGGCATACTCCAGGGTATTCAGCGCGCCTAAGGTATTCGCTTCAAGATAACTCCATGGGTCGGTTGTGCTGGCACGCACACCGGCGATAGCAGCCAGGTTGATAACTGCGTCAGCCTGTGGCGCGTGTTTGGCTAAGGTATCAATGAAAGATCGTTTAGAAATATCTTCCTGAAGAAAATGAAAACCATCCCGTCCCAGGAGTTGCTCCAGACGATGTTCTTTAACGCGCACATCATAGACATGATTCAGGTTATCCACACCCCATACGGTGTGCCCTTGGTCCAAAAGGCGCGCGCTGACCCGCGAGCCAATAAAGCCCGCTGTTCCCGTAACGATATAAACGCCCATTAGAGTTTTACCACCTTGATATCTTCAGCTGGAGCGATATCTTTGAGCGCGTTGCGCGCGTCAAAAATAAGTTGCGCTTTTTCATAAATCATCTTGTAATCAAATTTACTGTGATTGGTGATGATGGCCACCATGTCAGCTTTTTCAATAGCCGCGACCAGTTCAGTTTCGGAGGCCATGTTTAATCCAGCTTCGTGCAGTTCAGGAATAAACGGGTCGTGATAGCCCACAACAGCGCCCTTATCAAGCAAAAGATGGATAATATCCAATGCAGGCGATTCGCGCAGGTCATTGATATCGGGTTTGTAGGCAATACCCATCAGCAAAATCGTACTGCCTTTGAGTGGTTTTTTGAAACGATTGAGGGTGTCCTGAATTTTTCCAACCACATAGCGCGACATATTACTGTCAATCTGGCTCGCCAGATCAATAAAACGCGCGGTATAGTTGAGCGTTTTCATCTTCCAGGAAAGATACATCGGATCCACCGGAATGCAGTGCCCGCCAAGCCCGGGTCCAGGGGTAAATTTCATATAGCCAAAGGGTTTCGTCGCGGCGGCATCAACCACTTCCCAAACGTCAATATCCATGCGATCACACATGATCGCCATTTCGTTAATCATGGAGATATTGATCATACGGAAGGTGTTTTCGAGCAGTTTGGTCATTTCCGCCACTTCAGCAGTGGAGACCGGCACAATCGTTTCCAACGCCTGCCCATACCACGCCGCGGCAACTTCGGTGCAGTTCTTTGTGATACCACCAACTACTTTTGGCGTGTTGTAAGTCGTGTAATCTTTTCGTCCCGGATCAACCCGTTCTGGCGAGAAGGCAAGGAAAAAATCCTGACCTATTTTAAGGTCGCTGTTTTCGGTTAAATTGTTTAAGACCAACTCGCGGGTTGTGCCGGGATAAGTGCTGGATTCCAGGACGATTACCATCCCACGGTGCAGATAGGGAGCAATTTGTTGGCTGGCCAAAGCGATAAAGGACATATCCGGGTCGCCCGTTTTACGCAACGGGGTGGGCACAGATATGGAAACTGCATCAATTTCAGATAAAACCGAATAATCTGTCGTTGCCCGAAAACGGCCAGAATCAACCTGTTTACGCAACTCAGCATTGCTCACATCGGTGATATAGCTTTGGCTTTCGTTAATCATTTCAATTTTTTCTTCGTCGGTATCAATCCCAATCACATAAAATCCAGCTTTCGCAAAAGTAAGCGCGAGTGGCAAACCCACATAGCCAAGCCCAATAACAGCCACATTTGCTCTGCGTTGTTGGATAAGTTGCATAAGTTCTTCTTTAATCATAGTTCCTCTTAAGCTTTTCTATTAAAACAAAGTTAATTGAACAGGCTCTTCAGGTTTTTCTTCTTTATTCTCCGGGGGACTTTTTACTTCAGGTGTCGCTGGTACTGCGTTTGGCGTTGGCGACAGTTTTTGGATTATACCGCTTAATTTGGCAAAATCAGCAAACATACTGTCTTTTAATGCTGGATTATGTAACGACGCGGCGGGATGATACATGGTAACAACCTTGCGCCCTTCTATATCGAAGGCTTGCCCATGTATGCGCCCAATGCGCGCGTCTTCGATAAAACGCGCCATTGAAAAGCGTCCCAGAGTCACAATGATTTTTGGGTCCAAAAGCTCTATTTGCGCGTCAAGCCAATGGCGACAAGCGCTTAATTCCTCTGGCAAGGGGTCACGATTGTTTGGCGGGCGACACTTCACCACATTGGTGATAAAAACCTCTTCGCGTTTAAGCCCAGCGGCAGACAATAACTCATCCAGTACCATGCCGGCTTGTCCCACAAAAGGCTTGCCCTGTTGGTCTTCGTTGCGTCCGGGTCCTTCGCCAATGAACATCACCCGAACCTTGTGTGGACCTTCTCCCGGCACAACCTTATGGCGCCCTTTCGCCAGTGTGCATTGCCGGCAGGTACGACATTCTTCGCGTATAGCATTCAGCTTATCATTGTTATCAGCCATTAAAAGCTCCAGCTAAGGATTCTACTCCATAGTCCAGTATATTAGACGTAATCCAGACAGATTAAGTTCCTCATTTTTTCAAAATCAATTGGTTTTAAAGTCAACAATAACGCGTCTTCGTTATTATCCTGATAATAACCAGGGCGGATTCCTACTACCTCAAAGCCCAGCCCCAAATAGAGGTGAAGCGCGTCTTGATTACTCGCCCGCACTTCCAGAATGGCCTCAACAATGCCATCTTTTTCTGACAAGCAAACCGCCTGCGCCAAAAGACTGCGCGCTATCCCCAGATGGCGATACGCTTTAGCGACTGATATCGTGGCAATTTCAAGGCTGTCCACAATGCGCCATGCCACAATCACCCCACAGATACTGGCATGCTCCGGTTTGCTGGTATCAACAGCCACTAAAGCTGTGCTGAAGGAATCCGGGCGTAATTCATAAGCGAAAGAACCACTTGGCCAGGGCTGACTAAAGTTGGCTTTTTCATGCGCCTCGACCTGCAAGAGGTCAGCATGCACCATCTTTCTGATAACGATCTGGTCAGTTATACTTTTCTGACTCATACATTGGGGACGTTGCTGAGCGTGTGCACGTAAATGGGCGAAAGTGTCGCGGGATCATCCGCTTGTTCCGCTTTAATTTTTTGCCAGGCAAGCTCTGCCAGAACCGCCGGACGGCGCACACAAAGCGCGGCAGATGCCAACTGGGTCGTCTTCCATTTGCGCCCCATAATCTGACGCGTTTCAGCGTTGAGATCGCCCACAACATAGGTCGGCGACTTGATTGTCGCGGCGATACCTTTGGCATCATCCAGTTTAATCTCGTGTTCAGCTTGCCAAACACGGTCTTTATAAATGTAGCGAACCCACGCGAAGCGCCCCCGTCCCAGTTCAATCATCGCGATCATTGGCCGTCTTAGTCCCGGTTGGGCAACGCTCAGCACATCCAGGGAAGGAATTCCCGCGATGGGCAACTTTTGCGCGAGGGCGATCCCCTTGGCAACGCTCATACCAATGCGCAAACCGGTAAACGAGCCCGGCCCTGTTGCCACGCCCACGCCGGTCAGTTGGGTAGGGCTGACATTGGCTTTGACAAACATACGCTGAATCGCGGGAACAAGCTCAACACTTTGATAATGTTTGCCACGCCAAACCTGCTCAGCGAGAATTTGTGTGCCATCAAAAAGCGCGATGCCGGTCCAGTCTGTTGATGTATCAATAGCTATTAACATACTTACACTCCGTATATCGCGTGTTGCAATTTTTTGAGAATTTGGGCGTTCTGCTTGCCCTCGGGGGTCAAGATAAAATGGCGTGATTGAGGCCCTGTCCACTGCATTTGAATCCATATGCGCTCTTTGGGAAGTGTATCCTTAAGTCGGTCAGCCCATTCAACGACCAAAACGCCGTTTTCGAGAGCTTGATCAACATCTAATATGGCAAGATCAAGTGGGTCGTTTTCCGCCAGACGGTAAGCATCGGCATGATAGAGCTGCATTCCATTCGGACGGCGATACTGATTGAGAATGACAAAAGTAGGGCTGGTCACCCGGTCGGCTGATCCCCATCCCTGGGCAATTCCTTGAACGAATGTGGTTTTTCCCGATCCCAAATCCCCTTCAAGACAAATAACCGTGCCAACCGGCAACATCGCGCCCAAGCGCACGCCCAGGCGTCGCGTTTGATCAGCACTGTGCGAAAAGAATTCAAAAGCATTCGGTTTGAGAATAGCCATATTCTTTTTAATTTCCTCTGTGTAAATTATACCTTATATGCTCTTAAATGCTGAAAAGATCTGTGGCTCCTTTCAAGAATTGCAGGTTACTTCGCGTAGAAGTTGTTTGCTATCCTTTTTTCGCGCCTGCGCTCACGCTGGGGTATAATCGGGATAACAAATTATGCAAAAAGAGCGGCTAATCCCGCTGATGAAATTGGAGATTCATGCAACTCGGAATTATTGGTCTGCCCCAAAGTGGCAAAACAACGCTTTTTAACGCTTTAACCAACGCTAAAATTCCCACAGACAGCCTCGGCGGGCATATGGAAGTGCATACCGCCGTGGTGGATGTACCTGATCCGCGCGTCGACGCGCTTAGCGCGCTTTATAAAACCAAGAAAATCGTTCGCGCCAAAGTCACCTATGCCGATATCGCCGGCATCGATGGCAAAGCCGGAAAAGCTGGTCTGCCCGGGCAGCTCATCAACCAAATGGCACAGATGGATGGTTTTTTGCATGTTGTGCGCCAATTCGAAAGCCCCATGGTTGCCCATCAGGAAGGCAGCGTTGACCCCTTGCGCGATATCGAAAACATGGATACCGAATTCATCCTCAACGACCTGGTCATGGTAGAACGCAAGCTCGAAAGACTGACCGAGGAACATCGCCGCGGTGTTAGTCGTCCACGCGAGGAAATTCAAAAGGAAATCGACACCTTCAAAGCGCTGCAAACCCTTTTGAACGAAAACTTACCTCTGCGACATTACAAATTTACTCCCGAAGAGGAAGAGTTTTTGGCCAGTTATGGCTTTTTGAGTCGCAAGCCTCAAATCATTGTCTTCAACCAGTCCGAAGGTCAGGAAGCCCCCGTTTACCAAACCCCTCATCCGCACACTTACGTGATCGCATTGCCTGCCAAACTGGAAATGGATATTGCCGAGCTTGAACCGGAAGACGCCCAAATCTTTATGGAAGAATATGGCATTACCGAATTAGCCATGTCGCGCCTGATTAAGCTTTCGTATGACCTTTTGGGCGTGCATAGTTTCTTTACCGCTGGCGAAAAAGAGGTGCATGCCTGGACAGTGAAACGAGGCGCTAACGCCCGCGAAGCCGCTGGCGCGATCCACTCGGATATGGAAAAAGGTTTCATTCGCGCGGAAGTGATTTCATATGAAGATCTGATTCACTTCGGCAGCACTGCCGAAGCCCGTACCAAGGGCCGCCTGAGAGTGGAAGGCAAAACCTATATCATCGAAGACGGCGATATTATTGAAATACGGTTTAATATATAAAATGTCTGCCAAAGTTTTGCACTCCAGCGCAACCTTATTCCCCCCCTCCTGTGGACTGCTTGCGTGCCGAGTTCTTTTCTCGGCTGGGGGATTAAAGGGGGTGGGTTACCAAAAACAACAACTCATAAATTCCCGGAGTATCCTGTGAAAAACATGCACCAACCCGCTGATCTACAAAAAGCCGCCGAACGTGGCGAACCCTCGCACGTCTGGCGCGCAGGCCAGGACCGTCGCCTTAGGCTAATCCTCGAAGCCGCGGGAGACCGGGTTTACGAAACCGTCTTTGTAGATGGCTGTGGCGTGGGCATGTACCTCTCGCATCTCGCGCCCATGGCGAACACAATCCTGGGGATGGATATCGAATTTCCCCGTGTCAAGGATAGCAGCGCTTTCACTGCCAACGTTTTTTGTGGCGCTGGCGAGTATTTAGCACTGCCTGATGCAAGCGTAGATCTCTTGCTCAGCCATGAAGTTTTAGAGCATGTCCAGGATGATCAAAAGGCAATCGAAGAAATGGTACGTGTGCTCAAGCCAGGCGGACGCATCGTGCTCTTTTGCCCCAATCGTGGCTATCCCTTTGAAACGCATGGCATTTACAAAAATGGCGAATACAAATTCGGCAATATTCCACTGGTCAATTGGTTGCCACGCAAATGGCGCGATAAACTCTGTCCGCACGTTGAGATTTACACTCGTCAGGACCTGCGCGAACTGTTTGAAGGGTTGCCGGTAAAGTTCATCACCCAACGCACCATTTTCGGCGGATACGACAACATCATCCAGCGCAGGCCCGGATTAGGAAAAGCCTTGCGTGGTTTTCTTTACGCGCTCGAAAAAACGCCTTTGCAACGCCTGGGTCTTTCCCATTTTTGGGTTATTGAGAAAAAAACCCAATAAATCAGCCATTATCCAGCATAAAAGCTCAAAACAAACGACCTTAGATTTGATTCGTTAAAATTTTTCCCCAGTAAGCTGGAATATTCAGCTTTAGCTTTCCTTGCTCATCAACAATGAAGCTCTGGGAGTCATCCAACAAATCAACAAATCGCCAGCCTTTATGCCTCGGTAGCGTGAGCTCCACATCCACAGAATCTGCCGCGCTGTTGACAGCGACAATGGCAATCTGCCCTTCGTGTTCACGCGTGAAGGCAAATTGCTCTGGTTTGACCATCAGTTCGCGATAGTCACCCCGCGTGAGCGCCACGTTGGCAAGGCGCAGCATGGAAAACAGGTGCAAGAGCGCGCGCAAATCGCGGTTTTCGTCAGATGGCTTCAAAGCGATAGCCAAGTTGTTAGCCCATTCTCCATAGTGCGCTTCCAAAGCCTGCAAATCAAAAACTGGACGCAGATTCCAGTCATCAGACTGCTTAACCCCTTCAAAACCAAACTCACTGCCATAATAAACCGAGGGCAAGCCTGGCAAGGTGAACATCAAAAGCTGAATGAGTGGCAAATGCTCCCTAAGTCTGAGGCGATTGATGATGCGCGTGACGTCATGATTATCCACAAAGTTGTACTGGGTCTTTAGCTCCTGGTATAAGCCACCGGGGCCAAACTGGCGTTTCAAACTGTGCGCCAGCTCAAAAAAGTTACCATCATTCAGCGCAGACCACATGCTTTTATAAAGCTCATAGTTGGTCGTGGCGTGCAGGCTCTCCGGGTTCGCCCAACGCCGGTAATCGCCATGAATGACCTCGCCCATCAGCCACAAACCCGAATCCAGCTGATTGCAATAAGCGCGCAGCTCGCGCATGAAATCAAAACTGAGCGAATCCGCCGCGTCAAGACGAATGCCATCAATGTCGAATGCCTCTTTCCACATGGCAATCGCGCCAAAGAGATGCTCTTTCACCGCTGGATTGCTTAGGTTGAGCTTGACCAATTCAAAATGGCCGTTCCAAGCCTCATAGCTAAAAGGGTCGCCCATCGGACTGCGCTGGTCAAAGCGCATGCCAGCGAACCAATCCCGCCACGCTGAACGCTCTCGATTTTCTAATACGTCTCGAAAAGCCCAAAAGTCGCGGCCAACGTGGTTGAAAACGCCATCCAGCACCAGGCGCATGCCCCGCGCTTTGAGCTCATTGGCGAAAACCCTCAAATCCTCGCGCGTTCCGAGACGCCGGTCAATTTCATAATAATTGGCGGTGTCATAGCCATGACTGCTACTCTCAAACACCGGCCCAAGATAGATGGCGTTCGCGCCAAGAGTCTGAATGTGATCCAGCCAGTTCAGCATTTCCCGCACACGCGGCACAGGTTGGGAACTGAAATCATTACGGTGCGACGCGCCAAGCGCCCCGAGTGGGTAGATATGATAAAAAATACTGTTTTGATGAATGCGTGTCAATAGAACTCCCTATGAAAGATCTGTTTTTTAATGTTGTGCTACTGGCAAAAAAATTTAAGAGAAAATGCCATGCATGAACTGATGACGCGCTTGTTGAGCGAGCTCATTGTTCAGCACCAGGTCGTCTTCCAGAGCTTGCTGCACATAAGCGTTGATAATGCCCAATAAGCTAATCATGTAAGCCCGCGAGCGTCCGCGCATATTGCCATGATCCCGTTCAGCGGCTTTGAACATCGCCATGATCGGCTCTTCCTGAGCCTTTATCCAGGGCTTGATAATCTGGCGGCTCTCACTACGCGAGGGTCCGGTGCGCAAAGATAAGAGCAGTTGGTAAAGCTGCAGGTCGTGGCTGGCAAACAGGAAGTAAGCCTCAATCACGCGTTGGATATTCAGGTTAATATCCCGCCGATAGTGACAGGCAGCTTCAAGCAGGCTGAGAAAAGGCCCAAAGCGTTCTTCAAGGATGCTCTCCAGCAAACCCTGTTTGCTGCCATAGTAGTGGTAGAGGGTGGGCTTGGTGATTTCAACCTGGTCGCAAATTTCCTGCACGCTCGTGGCTTCATAGCCCCGCTGCGCGAAAAGGGTTAATCCAACCTCAAGAATGCGCTGTTTATTGCTCATGCGCTTAGTATACCGAAGAGTATAGAGGTTGTCAACTGGTCCGCATTAGTTCATCTAAAATGTTACTGAAATGCTATCGTTAGTTCAAATGAAAATGTTACCGAGGGAACGATGGCAGAAACAGAACCCATGACCATAAATGAACGCCGAAAATATATCCATAAAATATGGGGTATCTATCGCAAAGCCAGTAAATCTGAGAAATCAGCTATTTTAGACCAGGCTGAACAGGTTACCCAAATGCATCGGAAGTCCCTTATCCGTATTCTAAACGGTTGCCTATCACGCAAGAAAAGAAGCTCTGAGAGAGGAAAAACGTATGGTACAGATATTCAGGACATCATTCATATCATTGCTAAAAGCCTTGATTATCCGTGTGCGGAACGTCTCACACCTTGTTTGGTTTACATGGCTCAACAGCTGGAATACCACCATGAACTAAAAACCGATGCGAAAATACTTGAACAATTAGCTGCCATAAGCGTTTCTACTGTCAAACGAATATTGAAGAAACGCGACAAGGACGAATACAAACTTGCCTTTCGAAAAGCACCCTGTAAACCAAAAACGGGATTGGTTTCTCTTATTCCAATACATATTATCCCCAGAGATACAAGCCAGCCAGGGCATTTTGAGGTGGATACGGTTCTTCATTGTGGTCGGAATCTGTCAGGCACCTATGTAAATACGCTTCAACTGGTTGATATTGCCACTGGCTGGAGTGAAATTGTGGCGATTTGCGGAAGTTCCTATCAGGCAGTCCAAAATGGCTTTGATTTCATCTTTAGCCGTTTGCCTTTTCATCCCATAGAACTTCATCCAGACAATGGCTCTGAACTTATTAATCATTTTGTGTACAAGCAGTGGAAAGAACTTTATCCAAATATCGAAGTTAGCAGATCAAAACCTTACCGTAAAAATGACAATCGTTTTGTTGAAGAGAATAATAACAGTCTCATTAGAGCTTACATCGGTCATTCTCGCCTCGACAGTCTTGCCCAACTTGAATGTCTCCGCGAACTTTATGAAAAGCTTTACATTTATCACAATTACTTTCAACCGAACATGAAGCTCATTGCTAAAGCAATCAACGAAAAACGCGTATCCCGTGAATATGATTTTGCCAGACCGCCTCTTACTCGTTTGCTTGAAACAAATGCCATATCATCGGACAAAAAAGATATCCTGTTAGCACATAAGCGTAGTATTAATCCAATGAAACTACGCTTTGAAATCGAGACGTTAATAAACAAATTACTGAAACTTCCCGGATTAGAACCAGGTGAAAAGCTTGATTATTATGATACTGTTATCAATGTTAAAGAACCTTCAGTAACATTATCAAATGAACTAACGAAAGACCTTCGGTAACATTATCATTTGACTTGACACGGTGTAATGCTCAATTTTGGCGATTTGTTCTGCGCTGAGTTCCATTCCTTCTTCCAGATGCTTCTTTTCCAACAACAGCAGGCGGTCATAGATACTTGCCATCCCATTGCGGATGAAGATCTTTTGAACGGTCGGTGAACTAATCGATATCCCTTATATTTTCAGGTGATCAGACAACTTTACGCAACCCCAGCTTGGATGTTCCAGACTCGCTTCAAGAACTTTTGCTTCGAGTTTGGGTGGCGTGGCATTGGGTTGTTGTTTTGCAATGGGCGGCTGATCCAGCAAGCCTGAGATGCCGTGTGTTTGAAATCTTCGTTTCCATTCATTAAAGCTGGTACGGTCCATCCCGCCCCTGTGGCATGCCTCGCTGACGTTGCCGATGGCTTTTGCCATTTCAAGCACGCTCAGCCGATGTTTGGCAATTTTAGTGCAGGATCTTTTTCAGTCTTTTTCTCAGTCATTTTTATCCTCTCTGATTATTATAACTTGTCAGACAAGACCGATAGTCGTACATATAGAAACGTTTTTGATTCTCCTTATGACTACGCTCTACCTTCCCATTATGTCTGGGTGTGTAGGGTCTGATTAGTTTATGCTTTATTCCTTTATTCCGTAAGACAGCCTCGAACAAAGTTAGATTATCCTCGTCTTTCGTCTTTTGAAAGCGTTTGGTGAATTCAAAGCCATTATCGGTTTGCACACATTCAACCTCTATCTCTCTGCTCTTGTACCAAGCAATGGCATGCTCAATAAAGGTAGCCGAGGAAAAAGTATCTGCT
>Ga0209510_1003780_pt1 | contig 13905 bp, 8 predicted proteins | sample BiotimSIPDNA_FD_185749 | JGI IMG/M metagenome (GOLD analysis project Ga0209510, IMG submission 185749) | Anaerobic biogas reactor microbial communites from Washington, USA - Biogas_R1 time_0 SIP DNA (SPAdes) (version 2) | ecosystem: Engineered > Bioreactor > Anaerobic > Unclassified | place... | reverse complement strand
ATAATAGATATACTTTTTCTGAGCTCCTGAATTAGGAACGATATTAAGAGAAAAGCTGTTTAGCGTATACCACTGCCCTTTTGCATCTTCTGTAACATACGTGTTATTATAAACAGAGGCATAGATTGCCGCATTCTCTTTAATAATCAAAACATTAATGTAATTCTCCATTAATTCGTTCACCCAAGCTTCCCCATCAGCATTAATTAAACGCTCATCATAAAACCCTGGTTTCCCACCTGTAGGAGGCGGTTTTTGAATATCACAAGGATCTAACATTCCTTCTGGACGAGAATCGGTTACAGAAATAGCTAAGCGAATGCCAATGGAACCATCTTTACCTTCTATAGAACGAATCTTTCTAGCTGAAACTCTTGATTCTGAAGCAGGTTGATCAAAGCTTCCTCCTCGACGCACCTTTTGTGTATGTAAAGTCGCTGGCCCTGTAGGATTTGTTAAATCTCCTTCACTAAAGGTACCATAGCTATCATACATCCATTCATAGACATTTCCACTCATATCGTAAATACCAAGCTCATTAGGTGCTTTTGTTCCCACATCTTGAGCACTTTTAAAACAAAAATCTCCAAAACAAGTCTCTTTTATATTGAGAGAATACCAAGCGACGTCATCGGCATTATTGCTCCCAGAATAAAGTGTTCCTTTACTTTTATTCCCTCCACGTGCAGCAAATTCAAATTCTGCATCTGTGGCTAATCGATATTTTTTTCCAGTTTGTTCGCTCAACTTACAAGTAAAAGAAATGGCATCATACCATGTTACACTTGTTTTTGGTTTATTATCCTTCGTTGTATTATCAGCCATGACAGCTTGCCATTGAGCATTCGTAAGTTCATATTTGGAGATATAATAATCACTTAACGTCACACGATGAGTTGGCTTTTCTTGCGTCTCACATTCTGTATCGCCATCAGAACAGCCTCTTTGATAGGATCCGCCCTGAACATAAACCATCTCTAATGACTTATTTGCTGTATTTAAGTTGCTCAAAGTTATCGAATAATCGCTCTGAGCATAAGAATACAAAAGCGAACTCACCACAAAAGAAAAAAGGGCTGTTAAAAAACAAACTCGCATAGAAGCCTCCAAAGAAGGAGTTTTTGATAATTAGAATTTATATAAATAAAAGAAATTCAAAGGGAATTTGCTAATCATTCAAAAAATAGCATTGTACGTTGTTGTAATTTTTTAATACAAAATAAGGAAAAAGAGCATCAGTTTTTCAAAGATAATCGCGGCCAGTAAATCATATTTTTTTCAAAAAAAAGTAACATGGATCCTATTTTTCCATAAAAATATTACACATCTTTGTAAGAAACCCTCTTTTAACAAACCTGAATTGACTTTTCTAAATAATTAAAACTGATAATCGTGTAATTTAACGCCTTAAACATCGATTCAAGCTTAGAGATCTCACTCCATTTCATATAAAATGATTTTTTTTGTTAAATTTTGCACTGAATTTTTCAGAGATGTTAAGGAATTCATATGCTTGTATCTATTAATTGGCTCAAAAGACACATTGACCTCCCTGAGTCTATTGAGGAAATAGAAAAGACTCTTACTGCTGTTGGTCTTGAAGTAGAAGGAAAAACCGAGCCAGGTAAAAACTATGAAAAGCTCGTTGTCGCCAAAGTATTAACTTGTGAACCTCACCCTGATAGCGACCACCTTCACGTGACCACAGTGAACAATGGGCAAGAAGTCATTCAAGTCGTTTGTGGCGCACCTAATATTAAAGCAGGCCAAACAGTTGTTTTAGCACCCATCGGAGCAGAGTTACCTCTACCCAATGGTGAAAAGCTCAAAATGAAAAAGTCAAAAATTCGTGGTGTAGAAAGTTTTGGAATGATTTGCGCAGAAGATGAAATAGGTCTTTCCGATAATCATGATGGAATTATGGTTCTTGATAATTCTATTGAAGCAGGAACGCCATTCATCAATCTTTCATTTTATGACACCACACTGGAACTAAACGTTACACCTAACCGTCCAGATGCGCTTTGCCACAGAGGCGTTGCTCGTGAACTAGCAGCTAAATTTGGTCGTCCTCTGAAAAAATTAGAGTATTCTATTATTGAAGAATCTACTCCTATTTCAAGTCAAATTTCCCTTTCTGTGGATCCCGATTGCGGCTGTACTTGTTATGTAGGCCGAGTTTTAACAGATATTGAAGTAAAACCATCTCCAGCATGGCTATCTACGTTACTACACTCAATAGAAATCCCTTCAATTAATAACGTAGTGGATATTACCAACTTTATATTAATGGATATTGGGCAACCACTTCATAGTTTTGATATGGATCAATTATCTGGTAATTCTATTCATGTACGTCGCGCAAAAGCAGATGAAAAGATTACCACCATCGATCATAAAGAATATCTTCTTGCTCCTACAGATTTAGCGATTTGTGATGGAAATACTCCAGCTTGCGTTGCTGGTGTCATGGGCGGAGCAGAATCAGAAATCAACGAAAAAACAAAAAATGTATTTTTAGAAAGTGCATATTTTAATCCGACCATTGTTCGCAAACAAAGTAAGCGTCTCGGGCTCTCTTCTGACTCTAGTTATCGTTTCGAAAGAGGGATAGATCCATTTATGCAAGAAGAAGCTAGTTTGTATGCTTGTTCTTTAATTCAGCAAATCACAAACTGTAAAATTCTAAAAGACGCCGTTTCATTCACCGCTCCAGAACACCCAAAAGAATTGAAACAAGTTTCTATTCGTCCTTCTCGCGTACAAAAAGTTCTTGGGATCTCCCCTTCTGCAGATGAAATTAGAAAGCACTTAACAAGCATTGGCTTAGTTGAAGAAGTCCCTTGTTGTCAAGCTCCAGACAAGAATGCAGATGTTTTAAACTTCTCTATCCCTGGTTTCAGACCTGATCTCGAAAGAGAAGTAGATTTAATTGAAGAAGTGGCTCGCCTTATTGGTTTTGATAAAATTCCATACGATTTACCTCTCATTCGTATGCAGACAAATGATTTGCCAGTTCAAGAACAGATTAATCGTAAAATTCGTTACTCTCTTTCTGCAATGGGATTACACGAATGCTTGTCCCTTCGTTTCACAAGTAAAAAACTCACTCAAAATGTTTTTGGTGAACCAAATGAAAAAGACCCTCGTAGTACACCTGCCGCTTTACTAAACCCACTTTCTGAAGATCTCGGTGTAATTCCAACTTCTCTTTTGCCCAATATGTTAAAATATATTGCAGAAAATGAGAAGAATAGACCAGGAACCATTCGTTTATTTGAAGTCGCTAAAGGCCAATTCTCAAGAAAAAGAGAATCCGAAAGAGACACAGGGTTTGATGAAATCCCATTACTCGCCTTTGCTATCGCAGGGCACTGGAAAACGAATGCTTTAGAAGAAAAGGCTGCTCCTATTTCATTCCTAGACTTCAAAGGCGTTATTATTAGTCTATTTAAGAGATTAGGCTTATCTATTGATTTCAAAACGCCAAGCGTTCAAGAATCATTCCTTCATCCAGCACAGCAAGCTGAACTGGTCTGCGGTTCTTACAAATTAGGTACCGCAGGAACTCTTCACCCAGCCGTTATGGAAAAGATGGACATTAGTTATGAGACTTGTGTCTTAGAAGTTCGCTTAGATTTTGTTGAAAAAGCGATGCAAAATAGAGTTACTTTTGTACCATTCAGCCGTCAAGTGCCTTCTTCTCGAGATATTTCCATTGAAGTCGATGAGCAGATGACTCACCAATCGATTTTAGAACGAATTTCAGGTTTCAACCCTAAAAATCTCGCCTCTATCCAACTAAAAAGTATTTATCAGGGCGATAAAATCGCTGCAGGTAAAAAGAATATGGTTTATTCTCTTGTTTACCAAGCTATGGACAAGACTCTCACTGATGAAGAAGTGAATAAAGTTCATAATAAACTTAGGGAAAAGCTTGTTCAAAACGGTGATATTCTTTTAAGGTAATTTCTACCAAGAATGATCTTGTTTTTCTTGGTGTTTTAACATTCTTCAAACTTTATTTTTGATAAAGTTTACTATTATTTGAGTATGGCATATATAGCAATGGCCCGTAAGTGGCGTCCTAATTCGTTTCAAGATATGGTGGGTCAAGAACATATCGCTAAAACCCTTCAAAATGCAATTGAAGGGGGACGCTTGCATCATGCTTTTTTATTTACTGGGACTCGTGGAGTCGGCAAAACCACTTCTGCTCGTATTTTAGCCAAAACATTAAATTGCATGGGTTCAAATCCATTAACACCTTGTGGCGTTTGCAACAGCTGTAAAGATATTAATGGCGGCAACCCAATGGACGTTCTTGAAATTGATGCCGCTAGTAATACAGGTGTTGATAATATTCGAGAACTACTAGAACGTGTCCAATATGCACCCATGATCGGTAAATACAAGGTTTTTATTATTGATGAAGTGCATATGCTTTCTAATGGAGCTTTTAATGCTCTATTAAAAACACTGGAAGAGCCTCCTTCTCATGTGATCTTTATTTTTGCGACCACTGAAGTCAATAAAGTACCTCAGACGATTTTATCTCGTGTGCAGCGTTTTGATTTTAAACGCCTCACCACTCATCAGATTATTGATCGTTTGCAGTATATTTGCGATCAAGAAAAAATTACCACAGACGTAGAAGCTCTTGGGATATTTGCTGAAAAAGCAGATGGTTCCATGCGAGATGCTCTCACCTACTTCGATCAAGCTTATGCTTTTACAGGAAATGACTTAACAGCAAAATCTGTGCGCTCCATTTTAGGAGTTCCTCCTAATGAGCTCTACTTTATGTTGATTCACGCCTTTGCCATTCATGATATTAAAGAATGCTTTGAAATGGTAGATAAAGCGTGTTCCATGGGTGTTGAATTTTCTCCTCTTTTAGATGGTTTTGGTAAATTTTTAAGAAATTTACTCTATTCTCGCTTAGACGGAGTCACTGCTGAAGAGCTAAATATCACTTCAGAATTATTTGAACAGCTCAAAACAACAGCTTCGGAATTATCAAACGGAGATTTACTACGTCTTTCTAAAATTTTAACTGATCTCCAAAGCAAATTACATCACACGAGCAACCCTAGATTACTAGTGGAAACAACGTTTGCTCGAATGGCTTGGCTAGATCATATGACCGATTTAAGGCGAGCGTTAGCTGCAATCAACGACTCCCCAGACGCTTCTAATGAAGTGTTAAAAAAAAAAGTAAGTGAAGTTACCGCATCTCTTGATTCTATCACGAGTACTGCACCAACTTCTTCTTGGGAAATTGCTCCTACTCCTCAGTACACTCGCTATGAAATTTCATCTGCTTGGAATACGATCTGCCGTCAATTAAGCGATGATCATGATTTACTTTTTGCAGCCGTCCTGAATGGCACCTCCCTTTTAACACCCGATTTAAAAGCCACTCCATTTCCCGTGACATTGCAATTTAAAAGCGAAGACAAAAATGAAAGCAACTGGTCTTACAAACAATTTTTAAATAACACAGAGTTTCAAGAACGCCTTGTCCGTATTTTAGAAGATTACCTCCAGACCACAGTTGAACTTAAAGTAGCCCAGCGTCTTTTATCTGAAAGTGAATTACAAATTGAAGCCAAAAAAAAATTGACTCCGTATGAAAAAGACTTAGAAGAAGAAAAAATATTTACGATTTTAAATAATATTTTCGACACTGAATTAGTATTTTCAAGAAAAATTCCTAAAATTTACTCTAAAACAGAATGCGATAAAAATTATTGCGAATAACTTACAAAAGGATCTACTTATGAACATGCAAAAGATGTTAAAAGACTTGCAAAAAATGCAAACAAAAATGTCTCAAGCTCAAACTAACTTACAATCACAATCTTTTGAAGCAGAAGCTGGTGGTGGCATGGTCAAAGTAGTGATTAACGGGCAAGGGATTATCACTTCCATCAAAATAAACCCTAATGCTGTTGATAAAGATGATGTGGAAGCTCTAGAAGACCTTATTATGGCCGCTATAAACGCAGCCGTTAAGAAAAAGGACGACGCCGCTTCCTCTAGCATGAATGAACTGACTCAAGGAATGAAAATTCCAGGTCTATTTTAATAGTCCTTTTATCGATTATTTTATCCTGTTTATCTAAAAAACGGCCATTTGTACTAAACATAGGCAGGTATTTTTTCTAATTTGGCATCTAAATTCAGTGTTTAAATACAAGGAGATTTAAATGCCCAAATACTTTGCGGTAAATATCGCCGTTCTACTAATAATGGTGATACCGTCTTGGTCTGGCCAAATTTATACCCGAGAAGAGGCAGTTAAAATAGCTCTTGAAAAGGCTTCCTCCATTCAAGAAGCTGAGCAATCCTTACAATCGGCTACTGCACAGGTGGATCAGGCCTATGGAAATGCATATCCATCTATTGACTTAAGTGTTCAATATGCTCGTACTTTTGGCGTTTCAGATGTTGAACAATCCACTAGCATTAGCGAAATGCTCGATGCTAGTGCCGATATGAATGACCACATTATTGCAGGGACTCTTGATGGCATGATGTATGGACTAAGTGCAATGAAGGGTTTTCGTTGGGGTACTCAAGTCGGCTTATCAGCAAATCAAGTACTTTACGCCCAAGGAAAAGTGACTACTGGAACGAAAATAGCAAAAGTATACAAACGCTTAAGCGAAGTATCTTTAGATCAAGCTAAGCTTCAAGTCCGATTCGATGTGGAAAAAGCATTTGATCAAGTCATTTATCTTGATTCAGCTGTTGCCATTTATGAAGCTAGTATTGAACAAGCAAAAAAACACTTAGATTTTGTAAATCAAAGTTTTGAAAGTGGTCTTGTCGGAGAATTAGACCGAGTTCGTGCCGAATTACAAGTGGATGAGCTTAGTTCTGGTTTAGAAAGTACTAAGAAAAAACAACTTCTTGCTAAAAATGCCCTTTTAAATACCATGGGACTTTCTTGGACAGCAGATATCTCCTTTCAAGGAGATCTTCGTGATCCAGCCTCATTTACAGCCACTCTTCCAGATACCTCTATGACTGGAATTCGTAAAAGACGTAAAGAATTAGTTCTATTAGATGCTCAACAAGAAATGTACGACTTAAATGTTAAAATTGAAGAAGGTGATTATAAGCCTATGGTCGTTTTAGGTGGTTCCATTTCTTATGCTCATGGTGGAAACGAGTGGAATGACTGGAAAGCCCCAGACTGGGATGAAAATATTTCTAAAAAAGTCTACTTGTCTGTCACCATGAATTTATTTAATGGAATGCAAACCAAAGAAAACATCACCATGGCCAAAACAGACTTACGAAAAGCACAAATCCAGAAAGAGTCTGCTGAACGCGGTATTCGTTTAGAAGTAGAATCAGCTGTTAATTCTTATGAAGATGCTCAAAAGCAAATTACCATAAGAACTAGACAAGTTGAACTAGCCAAAAGGAACCTTGAACTCACCGAAGCGGCTTATGGCGTAGGAAAATCACCCCAATTAGATTTACTAGATGCCAACTTGAGTTTAAGAAACGCCAAATTAGATTACATGTCCGCAGTCGTTGATTGGAACACTGCTTATAACGCTTTACTAAAAGCCACCGGAGAATATTAAGAGGTTTATTATGACAATTCAAAAAAAGCTCCTCCTACTTACCACTGTTTTATGTTCTTGCTTTCTAGCTGCATGTGAAGCACCTAAAAAAGACGAACCAAGCAAAAAAACAACCATTGAAGAAATTCAACGAGAAAAAGGTAAACCAGCAAAGGTCACTCCAGTAAGCAAGCAAACACTTACCGATTATAGAACTTTTAGCGGTGCAATTTCTGGAAAGCAACAAGTATCAGCTATTGCCAAAATGGCTGATCCCATTAAAGAGATTAAAGTCAGTATTGGAAGTACTGTAAAGAAAGACCAAGTTCTTGCAGAGTATTTTTTCACTGGAGATAATACAGGTAAAGAACAAGCAGAAGAACAGGTCAAGCTCCTAGAAGCCTCTACCAAACGTATGCAAGAGGTATATGCGAAAGGTGGTATTTCAAAACAAGACCTCGAACAAGTTGAAATGCAACTACGCTTAGCCAAAATGGGGCTTGAAACAGCAAAACGTGCCTCTGTTATACTTTCTCCAAGTAATGGCGTAGTCACATCTATTGATATAGAACAAGGCCAAGTACCTAAATTAGGTTCACCTCTTTTCACAATCGCTCAACTTAACGAAGTGATTTTAACAATTCCTGTTTCTACAAAAGATATTGGTGCTTTCAAAAAAGGTTTAAAAGCCTCTATCGAAATTAACGACAAGGTTATTGAAGGAAAAGTTACAAAGGTTCCTATGGCCGCTAACGAAATGACCCGTTTCTTCCCTGTAGAAATTACGTTTAAGAATAAAGATCGCCAATTGCTACCAGGCATGTTTGTTACCACTAAAATTGCAGCTAAAAATATAGAAGGCATTGCGGTTCCAAATGAAGCGATCGTTTATCAAAATGGAAATAACTATGTGTGGACTATCGACGAAGGAAAAGCAAGTCGTAAACTAGTGACACTAGGTGTTGCTGACGCTAAATACACACAGATTCAAAGTGGAATAGAACTCTCTGACATCGTGATGATTGAAGGGATGTCTAAAATGAACCAAGGCGATAAAGTCCTCATCGTGGACCAAAACTAGGAGATCCGCATGATTAAGGCGAGTATCTATAAACCCATCACCATGTTGATGGTTCTATTAACGGTAGTGGTCTTTGGTATATACACCTACCGAATGATGGCTGTAAATATGCTTCCAGATTTTACAATTCCAGTCGTCACAGCGGTCGTGGTGTATCCTGGGGCTAGCCCTGAGGAATTAGAATCCACAATCATTAAACCCATTGAAGATCAAGTGGAGTTAATTGATGGTATTGATTATACGACAGCGTATGCTCTCGAAAATTATGCCATTTTCGTGATGATGTTTAATATGGGCATCAATGTCGATGTGGCGGCAAACGATGTCCGAGAAAAAATTGAAGCCGTTCAATTAAGTTTTCCAGATGCCGTTGAAGATGCCATTATTCAAAAAGTGGATATCAATGGGCAATCCATTATTGACTTTGCACTAACAGGTCCAGTGGATCAAACGGAATTACGTACTCTTGCAGACGACTTTATTAATCCTAAAATTTCCTCTGTCCCTGGAGTCGCGAGTGTAGATATTTTTGGTGGTACTGAAAGAGAAATCTCCATTGAATTGAATAAAGAAGCAATGGTTTCTCATACTGTAGATATCGCTACCATTATGGGCATTGTTGGGCAAGCCAATCTTACTGGTCCTTTTGGTGAAATGAAAGGAAACATTAAAAACACCAACATTCGCTTAGACAGTAAATTTAGGAGCACCGATGAAATTCGCGCTTTAGAGATTCCTACCGCTAAAGGAACCATTCGATTAAGTGATATTGCTGTTGTTAAAGATACCATTAAAGAAATTAACTCGGCCTCACGTTATAATGGTATTAATGCAGTTAGTTTGTCTATTAAAAAGAGAACTGACGCCAACGTTGTGGCTGTCGCAGATGGCGTTTTAAAAGCTGTAGAAAATCTAAATAAAACGCTTCCTGAAGGTTTTGAAATTCATTTGATTTACGATAAATCTCTTGCTATTCGAGAATCCGTAGATAACGTGCTCTCTAATATCATCATGGCTATTATTTTAACAGCGGGAATTCTATTACTATTCCTTGGCAAGTTTAGCTCAATGTTTATTGCCGCTGTGACCATGCCTGTTTGCGTGATTGGTGCCTTTACCTTTATGTATTTTGCAGGATTTACAATCAACGTGATGACCTTGATGGCATTATCATCTTCTGTAGGTCTACTCGTCACAAACTCGATTGTGGTTCTAGAAAATATTATTACCAAAATTAATGACGGTTTAGAACCAAAAGAAGCGGCCTATAAAGGAACATCTGAGATTATGGTCGCTATCATGGCATCTACCTTAACAAACGTTTGCGTATTTGTTCCTATCGCATTTATGCAGTCTGTTGCTGGCGTGATGTTTAGAAGTTTTGGTTTAACAATGGTGTTTGCCACATTTGTATCGCTTTTAGTGACTTTTACTTTAACTCCTTTGATGGCCGCTTATTTGTATAAAGGACGCAAAAGGAATGCTGATGGTACCTTTGTAGAACCGAAAGAAAATATTATTTCAAAACTACTTTCCATTTTCCCAAAAATAATGGATTTGATTCGAAGCCTCTATTTAAAAACGTTAAGTTTCTGTCTTTCTAGAGTTGGTGTTGTCGTTCAAGTATTCTCCGTTTTAGGAGTCATCGTTTTTACGGCAATTTTAGCTACTCAGTTCTTAACTGTTGAAATGATGCCTAAACAAGACGAAGGTATTATTAACATCAAGATAGAACTTCCTAGCGGAACTAATATTGAAAAAACAAATGCTGTAATACTTGATGTAGAAAAACGTATTGCTGATATACCAGAGCTCGAAAGATACAATATTTCTATTGGCGGAAACAACAGTATGAGCGGCGCAAATGCTGGAAATATAAAAATGAATCTTGTTGAATTGGATCAAGGAAGAACACGTTCCACTGATCAAATCATTGATTCTCTACGTTTATTGCTCGCTAATATTCCAGATGCTTATGTCACCGTTAAAAGCGTGAATGCAAGTGAAATGGGCGCAGGGCAACAAGGAGATGTTGTTTTTGAAGTCATGGGATTAAATCCTGACTCTGTTCTAAAGGCAACTCAACTTGCTATGGATAAAATTCAAGGAATTAAAGGTGCTGTAGAAATTAAATCCTCTTATGAAGAAGGCAAGCCCGAATTTGTTCTAAGACCAAATAGAGCTGCTCTTGCTGAATATGGTATTACAGCAAAAGCCATTAGCACTATTGGTTATATCTATATGAGCGGTTATGAAGCAAGTACCTATACCGAAGATGGTGAAGAGTACGATATTTATGTCCGACTAGATAAGAATGATCTTAAAGACCTAAATAGCATTGCTGATTTGCCTATTTTAACGCCTAAAGGGTATGTACCAGCAAAAGTTCTATTTGATATTGAACGTAAACAAGGGGCAAACCAAATTACTAGAAAAAGTAAACAACGTTTAGTTTCAATATCTATGAACCTGCTTCCTGGTTATACTTCAGGTCAAATCATGGGAGAAGTGACTAAAGCCACATCTCAAATTGAGAATCTACCAGAAGGCGTAACATTTTCATTTGGTGCTAGCGCAGACATGCAAAATGAAATGGTGGAAGAATTCATAGCAGCGATTATTATGGCTATTCTTTTGACCTACATTCTTCTTGTCGCCTTATTAGAGTCGTTCTCTCAACCATTCATCATTTTAACTACCATTCCAATGGGTGGTATTGGTGTGATTGGCTCTTTAGTTATCACAGGAAAGAGCATTTCCGTGATTTCTCTTATGGCTATAGTGATGTTAATTGGTGTGGTTGTCAATAATGCGATTCTTCTGTTAGATGAAGCCAATCGATTATTTAGAACTACTGACATGGGAAGGCGTTCATCAATCTTAAAAGCCTCGGAGGCCAAGTTCCAAGCGATTGCATTAGCCACCATTGCGTCAGCAATTGCTCAATTGCCTCTTGCTCTTGGTATTGGTGGAAAATCAGCGGCTATGACTCAGCCAATGGGTATTGCTTGTATTGGTGGATTAATTGTTTCAGCCATTTTAACAATGTATTTAATCCCAACATTCTTCTGGCTTCCAAATGCATTGTTCCATAAAGTGAAAAAAGTAGCTCAAAAAAAGAAACAACTAAATTAAACATCAATTGATTTTATTTCAAAAAGGCCCTTTTCATAAAAAGGGTCTTTTTTTATTATATTTTTATAATACATCTGATCTAAGTTCAATGAATCAATTAAGAAGTGAATAAAGACGACGGCATAAAACCAAGACTTTTAGAAAAACATTGTATTCAGCCGATTGTCACAAAAAGACAAGTGGGTCGCTAGGTGGGATATGAATCACAAAGATCTATATCTTGTACTGCACGCCCCATATGAACGACCGCATTAAATATCTGGAGCAGTGATGATAATGGTGAAAAAGTTAATTTTGTTTATTGCTCTTCTGTCTAACTTTTCCTTTGCCATAATACAAGAACTTATAGATGATGCTGAAATTGCAGAAAAACAAAACTCGTTTTTCTTTGAGTCGTCTGTTATGGCGATTTATCAGCAATTTAATGAAGAATACATTCATAGCGAGAATAGTATTGACATGAAGTATTCTGGCTTTGGCCCACTTATCGACTTTAGAGTCGGTGTATTTATAAAGGGCCGTGTAGCTTTATTTGGTAATATTTTTTTTGAAATAACCGATGGCTATTACGATGGTGTCGTTGATGAAGAAAACGATGAAATTGTAGAAAAACATATCAAAAAATCAGCGATTGCTTATGGAAATGGGGCTGGCATTCAGTTTTTTCCCCTGACCAGTCTCTCGAATGATTTTGCCAATTTGTATCTTGGGGGCTCAATTTCGGTTTTTATGGGTGGTGTTGAAAATATCGGTGGTTTTTGTGGTGGCTTTAATTTGTTTCTTGGAAACCAATGAAGTCTTTCCAAACGGACTTATGTAGGCATTGAAGTTAGTGTTAGTGTATTCGTAATTTCCGACGAGAGCAACGAAGCTACCGAAAATGGAAGCGGATATTCCATTGGTATTGGCTTTACATTTTCGCGCAGATAAGGCTAGAATTTACTTTGCTTTTGGCAAAGGCTTCCCTACATTTTTGAATCCCTTAGTCCATTCAGCGCAGTGCGTATTTTTGGGAAGCGCTCTGTAGAAATTTATTTTTTGCTCAAAAAAACCTGTTATTGAGACTGAAACTCTCCATTCGCTACCCGCAGGACACTTTTCCCAATCTTCCTTGTTTTTTACTGTCCAACGCGAACCATCTTTACTAATAGAATAAATAAAGTGCTCAGAATCCTTAAGTTCTAGATTCAATTTTTTCAAAGTTCCCAGGGTATTATTCTTTTTAAAGTAATTCTTTTGTTTTTCGATAAAAATAGAAGCTTGTTCCATGATTTCTGCTTCTTTTTTTAAGTGTTCATCCGACTCATCTGTTGCACAACGAAAGACTAAAAAAGACGACATGAAAATAAAAATCAGAACAAAAAGAGAAACTAACCACTTAAAGACAATCTTAAATAGAGTCTCTGGCACTGCTGATTCAAAAGCACTTTCATCTTCTAAACATGGCTTTCCTCTTTTTAGAATTTTAAGAGTTGTAAATAAATCACCAAAATATCTTGGAAAAGCAATAATACAAACGCCTAAAAGCATTATAAAAAAAGCAAGAAAGAAAAGAACGGGCATTAACACTTCAGCAATAGGAAGAAGATTCTCATTCACGGTGTTAATTATATTCCATAGTTCCTGATCTTCCTTAAAACTTTGTAAAGCTATTTTTCCAGTAAAATTAGAATAACGAACAACGGCTAACTGAATAGCATTATCAGCAAAAGCAAGAATCAAATCTAAGATTTTAGCAAAGAAAATAACTACAGCACCAATACTAAAAATAAGGATTCCAATTACACGTACAACTCGATATTCATTAAAACCCTTACTCATTTGTTACCTCTGTGTTAAAGAAATGGCTATTTCTTTTACCAATTTGAGATTCATTTTTCCTGTACCTAATTTAGGTAAATGTTCCACAACAAAAGCCTGACTTGGAATCATTAATGAAGGCATACCAGACTGGCGTATTTCTTGTAATACCGTTGCTGGGTCTTTTTCCCCTTCAAATAAAAGAATTAATCGTTCTCCTTTAACGGCATCTTTAATAGAAGTCACGGCATAATCAAAGCCTTTTAGAACTTGCGTATCTTGAATACGCATTTCTACAGCACCTAA
>Ga0209510_1003778_pt1 | contig 13908 bp, 13 predicted proteins | sample BiotimSIPDNA_FD_185749 | JGI IMG/M metagenome (GOLD analysis project Ga0209510, IMG submission 185749) | Anaerobic biogas reactor microbial communites from Washington, USA - Biogas_R1 time_0 SIP DNA (SPAdes) (version 2) | ecosystem: Engineered > Bioreactor > Anaerobic > Unclassified | place... | reverse complement strand
GCCTTTCGTGTATTTCGTGGTTCCATTTCATATTCCCTCCCAACTTGACTATGTGGGCTTTGAGCCTTCTGCGTGCGGAAGGCGGCTGCGAGCCCGCCGGGCGAGGAGATTGAGGAATGATGTTGACTGCCTTGGGGGCTGCGGATTGATTAAGAAGTTTTTCCCGAGACAATCATTATAGATTACCGCAATCCAAATCAGTCACAGCGTGAAGACAGACGTTATCGAACAATCCAAAACCCGGGTGCAAGTCACGGTCGGGTTTGACCCATCCGAAGTTGCCGCAACCCGGGAAAAGCTGGTTCGCGATTTCAGCAAGCAGGCTCGTATTCCGGGATTCCGGCCGGGCAAGGTTCCACAAAGCATTGTGGAAAAGCGCTTTTCAAAAGACCTTCAGACCGAACTGCAACAGCGTTTGATCCGGCAGGCCTACAATGACGGGCTGCTCAAGGCGGATCTGCAGATTTATTCGGTGGTCGACATCATCAATGACAAGCTCACGGGAGCCGACCAGCCCGAGGCGACTTTCGTGGTGGATATCCAGCCGAAGTTCGAGCTTCCCGAATACAAGGGTCTCCCGGTTGAAAAGGGTGACTCAAATGTGGATGAGTCCGAGGTTGAAACCAGCCTCCAGCGCATGCTCAGCCAGCGGGCTGAGTTCAAGGTCTGCGACCGGCCTGCGGAAAAGGGCGACTTTGTGAAATGCTCCTATGAGGGCAAAATCAAGAGCAAGCTGATCTCCGAGATTGCTCCCGATCATTCCATTCTGGGCACCCAGGAAAACACCTGGGAAGAAGCCGGCAGTGAAGATGGCATCGGCGTGGCCGCAGTGGTCAGCGCCCTCGTGGGCATGAAGCCGGGCGATTCGTCCAAGGTGGACTACACCTTCCCGGAAGACCACGCAGTGGAAGACCTTCGCGGCAAGAAGGCCACCTACTCGGTGCAGGCGCACGAAGTGCGCCAGAAGATTCTGCCCGAAATCAATGAAGAGTTCCTGAAGTCGGTGCAGGCTGAAAGCCTCGACGATCTCAAGGCACAGATCCGCAAGTCGCTGGAAGCACGCAAGGCACAGGAAGTGCAGAACGAGCTTCGCAAGGCCGTATCCGAAAAGCTCCGTGCAAGTGTGGAATTTGATCTTCCGGAAAGCGCCGTAAAACGCGAATCCGAATCGATCATGGAAGATTTCATGCAGCACCAGATGCGTCGTGGCGCTGATCCGCAAGCCATCCAGGAAGCGGCTGCAAAAATCACCGAAGAGGTCGAAAATACCGCGCGGGAGCGCGTGAAGCTCGACATCCTCATCGGCCGTATTGTGGAGAAGGAGTCCATCAAGCTGGATCATACCGAATTTTCACAGGCGATCATGCAGCAGGCGATGTCCATCGGAATGCCGGTCGACAAATTTGTAAACCAGTTGAAGAAGGACGAAGATCAGATACAGGCCATCAAGAACCGTGCCGTGTTCTCCAAGGCATTGGACTTCCTGGTTGCCGAGGCTACCGTGACCGAAAAAGCCTGATGCCTGAAGGCAATCGGCATCCGGTCTCATCCGTTCGAATAACCCAACAAAGGAATATTTGTGAGCCAATACATTCTGCCAACAGTCTTTGAACGCGATGGACGTACCGAACGCTCCTGGGATATCTACAGCCGTCTCCTGAAGGACCGCATCATCTTCCTCGGCACGCCGATCAATGATTTTGTGGCAAACTCGATCATCGCCCAGCTTCTGTTCCTCCAGACTGAGGACCCGAAGAAGGATATCTATCTCTACATCAACTCTCCCGGAGGTAGTGTAACGGATGGGATGGCGATCTACGATACCATGAATCTGGTGAGCTGCGACATCGTGACCTATTGCGTGGGGATGGCGGCAAGCATGAGTACGGTGCTCCTCTCCGCAGGAACCAAGGGCAAACGCTTCGCACTGCCCAACTGCCGGGTGATGATCCATCAGCCGACAGGAGGCGCAGGCGGCCAGACATCGGATATTTCGATCGCCGCGAAGGAAATCCTGCGTTGGCGCAAGACCATCAACGATGTCCTGGCGTTTCACACCGGGAAGACCAGTGAGCAGATTGAAAACGACTCGGATCGGGACTACTACATGTCCGCCGACGAAGCGAAGACCTACGGCATAGTCGATCAGGTCTTCTCCCGTCCCGACAAAAAGAGCTGATCCGGTAGTCCTCTATTCAGAACGATGGCAAAAGCATCCAAAATGACTTTCTGCTCCTTCTGCGGAAAGTCCCATAGCGAGGTCCGCAAGATGATTGCGGGTCCGGCCGGTGTCTACATCTGCGACTCGTGCGTGTCGGTCTGTCAGACCATCATTGACCGCGAACTCAAAGGTGCGCCCGAACTTCCCCGCAACTCTGTCAAGCTGATCAAGCCCAAGCAGATCAAGGAGTTTCTCGATGGTAACATCATCGGGCAGGACCACGCGAAAAAGGTTCTTTCGGTGGCGGTCTACAATCACTACAAGCGGCTCTCGTTCGAACTGTTCGACAAGAACCGCAGTGTGCCCGACAGCGAAACGAGCAAGGAGTTTGAGGACGTCGAGATCGAGAAGAGCAACATCCTGCTGGTGGGTCCAACCGGAAGCGGCAAGACCTACCTGGCGAGGAATCTGGCCAAGATGCTGGATGTCCCCTTCGCCATTGCGGACGCCACTACGTTGACGGAGGCAGGCTACGTGGGAGATGATGTTGAGAATATCATCCTGCGCCTCCTCCAGGCTGCAAATTTCGATCCGAAAAGGGCCGAAACCGGGATCGTTTACGTGGACGAAATCGACAAGATCGGGAGAAAAACCGAGAATGTGTCGATCACCCGTGACGTATCCGGTGAGGGGGTCCAGCAGGCTCTGCTCAAAATCCTGGAAGGAACCGTGTGCAATGTTCCCCCGCAAGGCGGGCGCAAGCATCCGAATCAGGAATACATTCAGGTCAACACAGCCAATATCCTTTTCATCTGCGGCGGTGCCTTCGTGGGGCTCGACAAGATCATCCAGCACAGGTTGGGATCGCGTCAGCTTGGATTCGGTTCGGAGTCCAATCCTGCTCACCAGATTGATGAACACGCCATGATGGAGCATCTGGAGCCCGAGGATCTTGTCCGTTTCGGCATGATCCCTGAGTTTGTCGGCCGGCTCCCCGTGGTTTCAGTGTTGAAGGAACTTGGGGAGGAGGATCTTGTCCACATTCTGCTCAATACCAAAAACTCCCTGATCCGGCAATATGGCAAACTCATGTCCATGGAGGGGGTTCAACTGCGCTTCACCAAGGACGCGGTAGCGGCCATTGCCCGAAAAGCTATTGCCATGAAGACCGGAGCCCGCGCCTTGAGGTCCATCCTCGAAGCGATCATGCTCGACATCACTTACAGTCTTCCGGACGTCAAGGAACCCGCTGAAGTGCTGATCAACCAATCGGTAGTGGAAGGGCGATCGAAGGCCAAGATCCGCGTGAAATCGGATCCACCGGACAAGCTCGATGCAGCCTGAGGGCCTTCGTTGCCGCCATTCATTTCCGATTCGTATCCAAATTTACTCTTTTCGCCATGCGTGTGTATCCAGCAATCGATCTCAAGGATGGATCCTGTGTCCGCCTAATCCAGGGCCGGGAAGACAAACAGACCGTTTACTTCACGGACCCCATCGAGCCAGCAAGGCGATGGAAGTCTTTGGGCGCCGAATGGATTCACATGGTTGACCTCAATGGTGCCTTTACCGGAACGCCCGTTAATCACTCCATCATCGCGGAAGTGGTGAAACTGGGAGTGAAGGTGCAACTCGGAGGCGGTCTCAGGAGTATCGAAGCGGTTCAAAAGGTGCTGGATCTGGGAGTCGCGCGTGCGGTGGTTGGCACCCGTGCATGTCAGGACATCGGATTTGCCCGTGAGCTTGCTGAGGCTTTTGGAGAAAAGGTGGCCGTCGGGATCGATGCGATGGACGGAAAAGTATCCGTGCACGGCTGGACCCATGATACGGGAAAACCTGTTCTGGAACTGGCCTCTGAGCTCGAAAAGGTGGGAATCCGCACCCTCATCCATACCGATATCGCCACCGATGGCATGCTGACGGGACCCAACCTCAAGGCAACACAAGCGCTTCTCGATACCGTCGGGATCGATATCATCGCATCGGGCGGAGTGGGATCGGATGCCGATATTCAGGCGCTCCAAAGCATCTCAGCGAAGCATCCACGCCTGATCGGAGTAATCGTCGGCAAGGCCCTCTACGAAGGGAAAGTAACGCTTGAGAAGCTTCCGCTCTGATCCAGGTGCTGAAAGGCTGCATCATCCACGCGCTTCCACCGGACTTCACCGCATAAGCATGGGAATCAACCCTCCCGTAATCCGGGTTTGATCCGTGTTATTCAACCACGCTCCTATGCCAGACGAATCAGCGCACAAGCTCATGATCCGGAATGCCGTCCGGGAGGGAATGATCGCCGCGCGGCGCAATGCATGGCCGGCTTTGCTTCTCATGATCGCCGGATCCTTGCTCGTAGCCGCCTACTACAACCTCCCCGGGGTAAGACTCGCTCTTGAGCGAGTCGTGCAACTCCGCGAGAAGATGGGGCTGGTGTATCCGATGCTATCCACCGCATTCTTTGGCGGGCTGCTGCCGGTAATCATGCGGCGTTTTCATCTCGGCATCAAAGAAGCGTTATCTGGCGTGGTTTTTTATCTTTTGTTCTGGGCGGAAAAGGGGATCGAAATTGATCTTTTCTATCGCTTGCAGGACTGGATGTGGGGCCCTGACAACGACTGGCAAACCTTGCTCGCCAAGATGTGTTTCGATCAGTTCGTCTATTCGGTGCTCATCGCCGCTCCCACGATGACACTCGCCTACTTGTGGAAGGACGCCGGTTTCAAGGTGGGTGGGGTCCGGGTGGCCCTCTCCGAAAAGAGCCTGCTTGCCCGCATCCTCACTGTGCAGCTATCCGGATGGGCAGTCTGGATTCCGGGAGTCCTGATCATCTACGCATTCCCGCAGCCGCTTCAATTGCCCCTGAATAACCTGATTCTGACCCTTTGGGTGATGCTGCTCATCCTTCTAACCCGTGCCAAAACCGGCGACTCAGCACGTCCTTCAACACCAGCGTCGGTATCGTCTGAGCGGGACATTGATCCGGTTTGATCGCTTCGCGACTCGAATTCGTGCTCAATCACGGGCTTCAGTGTTGAATCCACGATAGAATGGTGCCATCGTGATTGAGGTAATACCCCATGCCCGAACCGATCGAAAGCCGAATACAGAGCAACCTCGACCTTCTTTTCGAAAAAGGCCGCCTCAGGCAGGATGTCGACCGCGAGTTCGTCCGAACCATCCTGATGCAGTGCGTGGAGATGGGCGCCACCCAGCAAAAACGGATCAACCGCCATGAAGACGACAAGAGCATCTTTCTTGACCACCTCATGGAACACCTGCCCGACAGGATCTATTTCAAAGACTCGGAAAGCCGATTCCTCATGGGCAACAAGGCCTTCATCGAGCATTTTGGAGAACATGACGCGGACGCGATCGTAGGAAAAACCGACTTCGACTATTTCCCCTACAAATTCGCGATCCAGAAGTATGCGGACGAACAACGCATCATCCAAACCGGCCAGCCCATGGCCATCAAGGATGAGCACGATGAGCGGGTCGGTCGGTCGGTGGAATGGTCTTCCACCATCAAACTTCCGCTCTTCTCCAAAGACGGGGCCGTAATCGGCACCTTCGGAGTCTCCCGTGATATTACGGAGAAAAAGCTCGCAGAGGAACGGCTCATTAATCTGGCGCACCAATTGCAGCTGAAAAATCAGCAAATTGAAACCGACCTTGAGATGGCGCGGAAGGTTCAGATGGCTTTCCTGCCCAAGTCCTATCCGCCTTTCATCTGGGATTTGTCGAGCAGCGAAAGCGCGCTCCGGTTCTTTCATCGCTACTACCCATCCGAAGCCTTGGCCGGTGACTTCTTTCAGGTGATTCCGATTTCCAATAGCCAGGCAGGGGTCATCATATGTGACGTGATGGGACACGGAGTGAGGGCGGCCCTGATCACTGCAGTGCTAAGAGGGCTGGTGGGGGAACTCAAGTTGATCACCCCTTATCCGCATGTCTTCCTCCGGAAGGTTAACCGGAGCCTCAACACGGTGTTCAAGCAACTCGACATGACCTTGTTTGTGACCGCTTTCTACGGCGTGTTCGACTTGCTGAAGGGACAATTCCGCTACGCAAATGCCGGGCATCCCCAACCGATCCTGACACAGCGCAGCAGTCAGGTATCGGGAATACTCCAGGCCGCAACCACAGAACCTGAGCCGGCTCTGGGCCTCATCGAGAACTTCCGCTATTCGTCGGGTTCGATTCCTATCGCACCGGGCGATAATGTGTTGTTCTACACCGATGGCATCCTGGAGGTCGAAAGGGAGGATGGACAGCAGTTCGGAAGGAAACGGCTTCTCGAATTGATCCGGAGTCAATCCTCTGAGAGCGCGGATACGGTTCTTACCAATCTGTTTGATTCCATACGCGATTTCTCCGGCGGCCGGGGGGCGCAAGATGACATGTGCGCAGTCTCCGTCGAGGTGGCACGAATCGCCGCGGATGCGCGTTCGGGCGCCCATAAAGACGAATAGTCGCCGTTTGATTCACGCAGAAGGCCGAACACCCCATTTCCAAACAACCGATACAGATGCACAAGACCCTTCTACCCCCTGAAACTGAGGCATCGCGAATCGCGAATGCCCAGAAAATTGTGCTCGAAGTCGGAATACCTTCTCAGCCAAGAGCCCTGATCGACATCCGCCGGCTCGCGTCGAACCCTGATGTCGACTTCGAGCAAATCTGTGACATCGTCCGCAATGACCCGATGCTGTCCACGAACACCCTGCGGCTTGCGGCTTCTCCGCTATTCGGAGGCACCCGTGTATTCGAATCCGTATCCCAGTCCCTTATGGTTCTGGGGTTTCAGCATTTCAAACGCTGCGTGTTGTCGGCGATCGTCGAAAAAACGCTCAGCAGCAACTCCTATTCGATGGACCGGTTTTGGGTGCATTCCACGGCAGTAGCGGCGCTATGCCAAAAGGTTTGTGAGCGATTTGTTCCCGAAATGGCCGACAGTGCCTATCAGGCCGGACTATTGCACGATGTGGGAACCTTGGTTTTGCATAAGTTCAACGACCAGTACCACCGCACCGCTGATCAGGCACTCGCCCTCGACTTCCGCAATCTGGTGGAGGAATACACCGGTTATGGGACCGATCATGGGGCTATCAGTATGCTTTTCTGCCAGAAGTGGGAAATGCCACGCCAGGTCAGTGAGGTCGTGGCCTATCACCATGAGCCCGACTACTCCTGCCACACAAGCGAGCCGGTCCGTGTCTTGAAGGCAATTTTGCAGTTGGCTGAAATGCTCTTCGTCTACGGTATGAATCAGGGCATTCTCGGACTCGCACCAAACCGGAAAACGGCGGAAGTGCTGGCCACCATCCGGGAGATTCTCGGGATTGATGATTCCGAACTCAATGGTCTGAAGTCGATCGCATCCAGCATCATGGCCGAGCCAACTCCCTGATCCGGCCCAACGCCGTGGGGATGAAGGCCCGCTTTCAGCAGGACAACGGGGACCTCAGTCAACCCCGAACAGGGCAAGCTCGTCCGCCTCAATCCAGGCGGCCAACGGAACCTCCTCCGGCCGAACCCGTGAGTCGAGCCCATGTTTTTCCAGCAATGCCATCCAACGCGGGACATCAAGGCCTTTGCGGGTCAGCAAGCCTGCCAACTGCTTGCGGCGTTGGGTAAAGACCTCCTGCATCCCTGCATAGCACGTTTTTCCGAAACGTCGCGGATTCTCCCTGCGTTTGACCACGAACAATACCGACTCGATATCCGGGGGAGGGTGAAAACAGGAGGAAGGCACCCGGTGCATACCAGACAAGCCATAAGCTGCCTGAAGCTGGATCCCCAGCGGACCATACCGCTTATCTCCAACCGGAGCCATCAAGCGCTCGGCAGCTTCCCGCTGCAACATTAGCCCAATGACCTTTGGGAATCCCAGAGACATCACTCTGAAAAGCCAGGGGCCGGTGATCGCGTAAGGCAGATTGGCAACGATCAGGCAATCCCCGGATCCACCGAGATCCGCATACGGATGATCCACTGCATCGCCCATCATCCATCGGAAAGACTCACCCAACTCCTGAGAAAGCCCCTCGAGGTGGCTCTTCAGCCGCTCATCTTTTTCAATCGCATGAACCACCGCTCCCCGCTCAACCAGAACCCGTGAGAGCATCCCGAAGCCGGGCCCAACCTCTACCACCGTGTCCCCGGACACCACCCCGGACATCTCCACCAGCTTTACCGCCAGATTGCGGTCGACGAGGAAATTCTGCCCAAGTCGATGAGCCGGAGAAAAGCCCGTCGACTGAAAACGCGCGATGAGGTCCCTCCGGTTCACAGGGAATGATAAGATTCCAGTAGTTCGGTGGGATCATCCTGCTCCATGAGCGCCTGGCCCACCAGAATCGCATCCGCTCCCGCAGCTCGCACGCGTGCGGCATCCTCCACCGTGAATATCCCGCTTTCGCTGACGCGGATCACTCCATCGGGAATCTGCGGGATGAGGGATTCGCTGATCGAGAGATCAGTGACAAAGCGCCTGAGATCCCGGTTATTGACACCCACCATCTTGGGATTGAAACGCAATGCCCGATCAAGCTCCTCCTGATTATGCACTTCAAACAAGCTATCCATCCCGGCCAGCTCAGCCGCATGCTGCAGATCCCGGATCGTCCCGTCATCCAGTGCCCGCACAATAATCAGAATCGCAGATGCGCCTGCTTCGGCAGCCTCGACCACCTGCACCGGATGCACCATGAAATCCTTGCGCAGGCACGGCACTTTCCGACTGTGGCGTTCGAGCAGTTCAACCACATCCCACAAGTCCTGAATCCGCCCGCCGAAGAACTTCTGATCGGTCAGGACGGAAAGCGCGTCCGCATGCGCGTTCACGTATTTGATCGCCTGATCCTCCGCATTCGCATCCTCACGGATTGCTCCGGCCGAGGGAGAACGTCTCTTGATTTCCGCAATCACGCCCAGTCGCTCAGGATGAGCACGCAGCGATCCCGACATAAGGAATGGACGCAGATCCTTTCTGGATCCCAGTCGCTCCAACTCCCGGTCGGATACAGGTCGGATGAGGGAAGCAATCTCCTGACGCTTCCAGTCCATGATTTCGGTCAATTTGTCACTCATCTGCTCGTATCACCCAAAAACATTCCCTTGAAATCTTCGTTCGTTCGCTCTTCCATCTGACATGGAGGACATCTTGCCTCATGCGTCAACCATCAATTTCCACCCATGACCACCACCGCGCCATCCACAAACGAAGCGTATTCTGACCTGCTCCAGACTGTCGCCATTCTGCGGGCTCCCGGAGGATGCCCATGGGATCGGGAGCAGACCCACGCTTCCCTCACCGAGTGTTTGATCGAGGAGTGCTCTGAACTCATCGAGGCCATTGATAATCTGGACTACAATCACATGCTGGAAGAACTCGGCGACGTGCTGCTGAATGTGGTGATGCAGACCGAGATCGCTCGTGAAGCCGGTCGATTCTCAATGGAAGATGTTGCGCGCGAAGTGAATGAAAAGCTCATCCGGCGCCACCCTCACGTGTTCGCACCTGAAACCGGCACAGCAGACACTCCCGAGAAAGTTCTCAAGCGTTGGGATGAAATCAAAGCCGGAGAAAAGCCTGCGCAAATCCAACCATCGCCATTCAAGCCCCAGCCACCCAGGCTTCCCGCATTGTTGTTTGCGAAAAAGACTTACAAACAGGTCGTCAAACAGGGGCTGGAAAACCATCCTGCCGTCCCGTCCCAAATGATCGGGGAAATCTCCGTGCTGGATGATGCATCATTGGCGAAGCACCTATTCTCAATCGCCGCGACCTGCCGGCTCCGGGGAATCGATCCAGAGCAGCTCCTCAGGGGATATACGGATACTCTTGTCACAGAAATGGAGTCCGCGCTCCAGCAACGGAAAGATCCTTCCGCGAACGCATGAGTCATATCTGGGATTGTGCGTACCGTGCTCACCCCTCCAGTCGGCGGATAAGCATCACCTACAGGGGAAACGGGCGCTTCGTGGTAACCTATCCGCGCGGGATCTCGAGGAAGCGCGCGGAGGCCTTCGTCCAATCGCGGGTTGACTGGATGAATCAAGTGGCAAGCGTCCCCGGGGCATCCGCGCAAACGCTCGGGGCTCATCTGCTGAACCATCCATTCGTCACCATCATGGGGCGCCAGATTCCCGTGCATTGGACCAAGCTCTATCCGGAAGATCCATTCGGCAACCTCACGCTGGTCGAGCACTTCCCCTTGTTCGACAACGGGGAGCGAAGCCTGGTGAAACAACTCACTGCCTTGGCAGCGGCCGCGTTGCCTCCCCGCGTGATCGAGTTTGCGTCGCACACCAAAGTCCCACCGGTGCAGTCCGTATCGATCCGGAACCAGCGCACACGCTGGGGATCGTGCTCAAACTCAGGAACAATTTCGTTGAACTGGAGGCTGGTGCTGATGCCTCCTGAGTTACAGGATCACATCATCCTTCACGAGCTTGCACACCTTGTTCACATGGATCATTCCGCATCCTTTTGGGCACTATTGGAGTCCTGGGATCCGCTATTTGAAACGAACCGGAAGACCCTCAAGCGTATGGGTAAGCAGTGGATTCACCTCGCACAGTAGCCGGGGAGTGTCATCCTTCATTCAACAAGGACTGAAGCGGATGGAATACACATCCGGAGGAAACTTGGTAGGCCGGCTGGGACTCGAACCCAGAACCAATGGCTTAAAAGGCCACTGCTCTAACCATTGAGCTACCAGCCCACTTGTTGATTCTCAGGGGCTTATCCCATTGTTCCCACACCTCATCTTGTGACGTGTAAGTCCTTTGTGTAAGACCTGAAAATTATGAAACACACAACTCAAGCAAACCCAGCTCCAATAAGTCGCTGAAAACCCGTGTCGTATTGTTTCCTGAAGAACTTACTACGTTTGGACACAAGCCGATGGCAAGCAAATTAAGAAAAGTTTGCAGACGAAAGACCGGGAGCACCCCGGATTCCCCGCATCTGGAAGAGCCATTTTCCTCTATGAGCCCCATAAGGATGTCGGATCAACCTTAGACTATTGAACGAATGAAGCCGGAACGCCCTCCCTACAAAAGCCAATCTCGCGCAAACAGGCAAACCATACGTCCCATGCCGCATGACTACTTCGACTGCGCATCGACTCCAGGAACACGTTGACTTAGAGCGGCAAGATAGGCATCAACAACACCGCCACCACCCATTGTCCCGGGAGGGGGCGAAAAGGTGACATCGACTTTGACCTCACCCGCGACCTGGGAAAGAACAATATTGAGACGAGCAACGCTACCCTTACCCATGAAGACCGCCTGCTCGGCAATAATGACTCCACCCGACATATCTGTGGAACTGGCGGAGTATTTGACATCATTCAATGCCGCAATGCAGGCCTTGAACACCGTTTCATAATCCGCAGTCACTCGAAGAGCAGAGTTTTGTGTAGTGGCACATCCCGCCACAATCAATAGAAGAGGGAGAAGGACAAGAATACGACAGTATTTCATAATCTTTTTGTGTGTTTGTTGCATTTGAAAATTTGATAAAGATGGGATCTGAATTATATCTTTCACAAAAAGATCTTCGGGATCAACTTCTAACGGTAGCAGGAAAGCGGGGTTCAGCTTTTTTTCATGATTTTGTAGATGACTGCAGCGTATGCTATGGAATTTCAAACAGTAAAAACCCGACCGGATGCAGGACTTCAGAAGGGCTTTCAGTGTTACAATCATAAGAGAGCCGAAGCTGGTTTGGGAAAGAGTCTCTCGCGAATATGGCGGTGAATGGGGATCTGCAGAAAGGAATACTCATCCGGACTGATCAAGAGGACGACTTGGCAATCCTCAACAGATAAGCCTTGATGTCGGCTGGCCAATCCCGAACTTGTGATTCAAATTACGCAAGGTTTCCTCGAAATAGGAATCGGGAAGCTTCTTCAAATCCAGGCAGATTTCCCGCCGACAGTTTGCAACTGAATGCAGGCCTCCTGAGCCGAGACAACAGGCTTAAACATCAGATCAGCTGAACTCCATTTATGCCTGAGCACTGTGGTGCTATCGGCCACTGCGGCATGCTCCGTGGCGGCTATGGATGAGCGTTAACACCATGTCGCAGACGGTCAAATGGGCCTTGGGGAGAAACGCGCTTTGTTACCAGGAAATGTTCTCGCCGAAGGCGGGGATGGTGACGTTGTTGAAGCCACGCTCTCCCAGATACTTCGAATAGGCTTCCGCTGCATCCTGATCCCCGTGAACCAGAGCGGTCTGCGCGATCTGTTTGGGATCCTGACAAGACAGGAACTGGGCCATTTCCTTGTAGTCGCCATGTCCACTGTAGGAGTCGATTCGGCGGATGTCCGCCCGCACGGTGTAGGGGTTTCCATGGATTGAAATGTCTTTCTTGCCTGACAGGATACGGGCTCCCAGGGTTACCGGGGCGCAGTAGCCGACAAACAACACAGTGTTCTTTGGATCGGAGATGGAGTTGGCCAGATGGTGCTTGATGCGGCCGGCTTCAGCCATACCCGATGCGGAAATGATGATGCAGGGTTCTTTCCGCGTATTCAATTTCATCGAATCCTGTACCTTTTCAATGTAGCGCAAGGAATTGAATCCGAATGGATCCGGATCTGTTTCCATGACCTTCAGAACCTCAGAGCTGAAACATTCGGGATGCAAGCGGAACACCTGGGTGGCGTTCACCGAGAGCGGGCTATCCACGAAAACGTCGACCGGTGGGAGTCTTCCCGTTTGTGAGAACTTATTGAGGGAATAGACGATTTCCTGGGTTCGCCCCACACTGAAAGATGGGATGACCAATTTACCGCCCTTTTCCACGCAGGTGTGGCGGATCACCTTGAGAAGATCATCTCCTGCGGTTTCGGGGTCAGCATGAAGCCGGTCCCCGTAGGTGGCTTCGGTGATCAGGACATCGCATTGGGGAAATGGCTCAGGTTCTTTAATCACATGAGGATGCGGGCGTCCGATATCTCCCGTGTAGGCAATCCGAACCGATGAACCGTTTTCCTTGATCGTAAGGTTCACAACGCCCCCGCCGAGCATGTGCCCGGTGTGGGTGAATTTGATAGTGATCTCGGGATCGATGTAGAACTTCCGCCCATACGGAACACCAATAAAAGCCTGCATGCACGCAACAGCATCCGTCCGCCGATAGAGGGGCTCGACCGGGGGAAGTCCCTGGCGGGAACGCTTCTTGTTGAAGAATAGCACGTCCTGTTCCTGAATGTGGGCTGAGTCGGCGAGCATCACAGCGCAAAGGTCCCGCGTGGCGGAAGTGCAGACGATAGAGCCCTCGAAGCCCTTTTTCCACATGTAGGGGATCAGTCCGGAATGGTCGATGTGGGCATGACTCAGGATGATGTGATCGATGGATTTTGGATCGAATGGAATCGTCCGGTTTTTCTGATCGGTCTCCAATCCTTTTCCCTGAAACAATCCACAATCCAGGAGGATCCGTTTGCCCTTGCGGGTGGTCAGCAAATGCTTGCTTCCCGTGACTTCGTGTGCGGCCCCAAAGAATTCGATCTTCATGCGAAAACATCCATTACCCGGAAACCGGACGCTTGTCCAGCCGGAACCCGGATTCCCGGGATTTTAACATTATTGGAAGCATAGAAGCATAGTCTCTGCTCGATTCCGGCTCGGGCGGAACCATTGTGGTCAAATACCATCGGTATCCTGATGGCATCTCCTCACGCGCCAATGCGACTCTCCAGCCATCAAACCCCAACACTACTCTTGTC
>Ga0209510_1003777_pt1 | contig 13909 bp, 12 predicted proteins | sample BiotimSIPDNA_FD_185749 | JGI IMG/M metagenome (GOLD analysis project Ga0209510, IMG submission 185749) | Anaerobic biogas reactor microbial communites from Washington, USA - Biogas_R1 time_0 SIP DNA (SPAdes) (version 2) | ecosystem: Engineered > Bioreactor > Anaerobic > Unclassified | place... | reverse complement strand
GGGTCTCCGTGTCGAGCCCTGCACCGGCCAGTGCGGCAAGGATTTCGCCGACCGACCAGTCGAGCTCCGCCACCACGTCGCCGAACAGCCCCCGCCCGGTCGTTCCGGCAAACTTCTCCGAGACTGCCAGAGGCACTTCCGGCATGGGATAGGCGACACAGAGCAAAAACCGTCGCTCGGCGTTATCGCGGATGAAGTCGACGGCCCTCTCGGTCAGGTCCGCGGTGAAGTGGGCCATGTCGGGGTTGTGACCGACGAGAAGATCGCCGTCGTAGATCGGCAGGTTGGGATGCAGCGACGGTCCTTCAGGCGAGTGCAGGGGGCGAAGATTGTGCGAGAAGGGAATTCCGTAGAACTGATCGAACCCTTGCCGGGCGGGCAGGAACTCGGCACGGCTGCCGAGATGCCATTTGCCGAACAGGGCCGTCCTGTAGCCTATTGCCTTGGCCAGTTCTGCCAGGGTGACCCGCTCGGGAGCGAGGCCTTCTTCCGATTCGGCTCCGAGATCCCCGGCCAGGCCGACCCGGCACGGATAGCAGCCGGTCCAGAGGGCGGCTCGCGAGGCGGAACACACCGACGCGGCGCTGTAGAAGTTGGACAACCGCACGCCTTCCTGGGCCAGCCGATCCAGGTTGGGAGTCTTGAGGCCCTGGGCGCCGTAGCAACCGAGATCGCCGTAGCCAAGATCATCTGCGACCAACAGCAAGACGTTTGGCGCCGCCGCCGCGGCGCCGCCGCTTGGCAACAACGCCGCCGCCAGCAGGCAACACAACGGCAGCCCGCGAGTGCAGCGACAAAACGGTCCGACGCCATCCCGGACGTTCATCGATCCCTCCCCAAGTCAGTCACTAACCCCAAAAACCAGACGCGTATGTCACGCGTCGTTGACGTTGGATGCCTCCTCCGTTTCGCTGCGGTCGCCGGCGCCGCTCGTTGAGTCGTGCCGGCGGAAGGACACAACGGCCCCTGCCGCAAGCACGATGATTCCGAGCATGGCCGGTTCTCGATAGCGTATCGATCCGATGAATATCATGTGGAGCAGGGTCAGGTACAACGCCGGAAGGAAGCACAGGATGTACGGCCAACCGCGGCGCAACGCCTGACAGGCTCCCAGCAGCCCCAAGAGCAGCAACGGAAGGTAAGTGGCGGCGACCGCCAGCCGGACGGCCGGACGGGAAAAGGCCGGCTCGTTGGGCCAGGCGTTCCAAATCCTGGCGAACTTCACGGCCGCCAGTCGCAGGACGTCGCCGGGATGCTGCTTCGCCCAGTCCATTGCAGCATCGCGCATTCTACGATCCAAGCGATACTCGAAAGTGTCCGTTGTGTCAACCAGGCCGTCCGCCTCGGCCTGCCGCTCCTGGGCCAGGAACTCGGGAACGTAGGACATGTCGCTCGCGCCGGTCGCCATCGGATTCCAACCGTCGTAAAGACTGGCGCCCACTTGGAGCGTGGTCGGAACGAAATGCCCGGTGACCTGGGCGTTGCGGATCCACCAAGGTGTCATTCCAAAGATCAACCCGGCCATCACGCCCGCGGCAATCAGGGCCTCTCTCGCTCTCTGCCGGCTCAAAATGAGCCCCACGACGATCGCAAACGGCATGAACAGGAGCCAACTGGGCCGGACAAGGGTGACGGCCGCTCCGAGCACCCCCGTGCCAAAGGCAAGAAGGAGAGCGATACCTTTCTTGTCGGCCTGCGAGGCGAGCGTCCAGAGCAGGAGTTGAAATGGTATCAGAGCGCAGAAGGGGGCCTCCGAGAGAATCGGCACGCTGAGCGCGATCAGACCCGGGTAGACGGCCGTCGCCAAGGCTGCAAGGTTCGCGGCGCGCACTCCATACAACCGTTTTGCCAGAAGCCAGACGCCCAGGACGGCGAAGGTTCCGAACAGGACCGACAGGACCCTCGCCGGCATCACCGGCGGGTTGTCGCCGAATACCAGGAAGATCGGTGCGAGCATGACGGGGTAGCCGGGAGTCCGGAAGATCCTGGGGCCGCTGGGGCCGTACTCGTAGGGTTCGCCGCGAGCGACGGTCTGGGCGAGCACCCAATAGCCCTCGCTGTCGCCGAAGTGGAACCCGTCTTGAGCGAACGTCGCTTCCCAATAGAACGCCGCCCCCAACCGCAGTGCAAACGCGAGGCACAATGCCAACCAGAGCCAACGCGTCCCGCGAAGTCGGGCCGGCATGTTCGTTTTGCTTGGCATTGCAGGGGCCATATCGAAAACGGATTCAGCAAGGATACGAAAGGTGAGCGGAGAACTTCGGTCGGAACCGTTAGAGGCTCCGAAACGCCGCTCAATTATCCAAATCTACGTCCCGGCGGGCTTCTTGTCAGTCGCGAGGCCCGTTGTGGATGTCTGTTTCCCGGCTTCGCTTGTATGTTACTTGGCGTGGTTGTGAGGGCTGGATATTCTACATATAATGGGGCATGTAGCGTTGTCGCCATCTACCCCGCGGGGTCCTCTGGTCCTTTAGAGGGGATTGTGTTGGGGCGGTCGGCGTCGGCCTGGTAGTCTAGTGCAAGGTTTCGTTTGGGACGGTCGGCATGCCCGAGAGACATTACGGCTACGGTCCGTGGGAGTACCGCCACATGTGCAAGTCATGTGGTCACGCCGTCAAGCCACCGAAACACGAGGTCCCATGCAGCCTTTGCGGGGGCGATTTCGGGGTCAAGACCTCGATGCGGAAAGTGTATCTGGAGCCTGAGAAACCGTCCGAGGCGGTCGAAGTCGAATACGAGTTGGAGCCGACCTTCTGGGACAGAATCAAATCGTTGCTTGGAATCAGGGTCGAGCAACGTACGGCTGTTCGCCGTGAACAAAAACGGGCCACCCGGCGCTGGCGCTGGCAGACCCACGCGGAAGTCGAGGAAGAGTCGGGGGTCATGCGTCACGACGAGTTCTTTAGCTGAACGGCCAGACGGGGGCTTTGGAACAGCCATCTTTTTCCGTTGGTAGCAACCGTCTTCTCGTCGATTGATCGCCCTCCCTCTTTCGGGTGAATCTGTTTCCCGAGAATTGACTGCATTCCGCTTGGCAGAATCCACCGGAGAGCGTATTCTGTCGGTCAGGTGGAGTTTCCAATCAATTCTCTTTGTGAGGGGGACTCAGCGATGTTTCGCAGAGGCGGTTTGGTGTTGGCGGGTGTGGGGTTGATGCTGTGGCTGGTGCCCGCGGCGATGTCCGGGAACCTGAAGGTGGACCAGCACATCTCGGGCGTGGAGAAGTTCGATCCCAAGGCCGAGACGGTGCGGTTCTTCGAAGGAATCGATGCGGGACAGATCGAAGTTCGCGTGACGGCCGAAGGGGCGAATCAATGCCGCTTCCGCATCACGAACACGACGGAACAACCACTCAACGTGGTGATGCCCGAGGCATTCGCAGTCGTGCCGGTGACGTTGGCCGACGGGCCGGATGAACCGATCATGATCGAGGATGAGGAGGAGTTGCCGCCGCCGGAAGGCGACGAGCCTCCTCCGCCCGAGGGCGACGATTGGCCGCCCGAGGATCCGCAGAAGTTGGGAATCGGCTGTCCGTACGCGGACGGATCGGAGATCCACACGTTCTGCTTCGTGCCGAAGCGTGCAGCGCTCCTGCAGCTTCGCAGCGTGTGCCTGGAGCACGACCGTCCCGGTCCGAGTCCCAAGCACCACTATGAAGTCCGGCCGATGGATCAGGTGACCAACATCAAGGGTGTCTACGAAATCTGTTCCATGATGGGGCGAGGAGAGATCGACCATCAAGTGGCCCAGGTTGCGGCCTGGCATCTGAACAACCAGATCACCTGGCGTCAACTGTGGGACGAGTCGCAAAACGGACCGGCCGGGTTCGGGCCTCGCACCGGGATGACGCCTCGGCAGTTGTTCGAAGCGATCGAAGCGGTGGAAAAGGCCGTCCAGCAGTCGTGGGGCAAAGTGACGGGCATCAGGCGTTCGCCCAAGAGCGTCGGTTGAACCACAGTTGTGGAAATCGCCGACAACACGACAGTCAAGGATTCGACGGTCCTAATTGGACAGCGCCACTTTGAGCAGTCGTTAGTAATCGCAACTTCGTGAAGGTTGCTCGTTTAACGCCCAGCCGAAGGCGCCGGCTTCCGTAGTGCGGCCGGCGCCTTCGGCTGGGCGTTAAACGACTGCACTGCAGCGGGTTCAGGTTCTCAGGCTGTGCCGAAGTGACGCTGTCCAACTAAGCCGTCCGGCCCGCCTATGGTCCTGCCTCAGATGAACCGAATGGTCATCGGATAGCGGTAGGCGATACCCTGCTGTGCCTTGATAGCGGCGATGATCGAGGCGACGACGTCGAAGACGATCACAACCGGCAAGAGCACGAATCCCACGACGGCCAGGATCAGCACGCCGCTGATAATCGCATAGAGCGTGATCGTGAGTTGGAAATTGATCGCTTCTTTGGCCTGGTCGTCGACGAAGGGCATCTTGTCGCGGTTCATGAGCCAAATGGCAAGCGGAGCGATAATGTTTCCGAAGGGAATCCCGACATAGGGGAGCAGGCCGGAAAGGTGCGCGGCCAGCGCCCACGTCGTCTGCTCTTTGCTGGCGACAGACTGCGACTCAAAAGCTGGGGATTGCTGCTGGTAGTCCATGGCGTTCTCCTGTGCGCGGGGAGTACCTCATGCTTTGTCAGAGAGGTATTCGTTGGCGGGCCGGGAATATTTCCCTGCCGACCCTGCCTGCCCTGCAAGGGCATCGCTCGGGCAAGGCGTTGCGGCTGCTGGCGGCGCCGAAGGGGCGGGGCCGTCAGGTGTCGCTGGTTTAGTTGTCAAAGAACGTGGTTGGAGGCGGGTCAGCAGAGGGGGTGACCGGGTCAGATGGTATTTCTTGTGGCGAAATGGTTGCGGTCGGTGTTGTCGGTTGGTGCACTTGTCGATCGATTGCTCCATCGAACGGCGCCAGTTATCATGTTGCGGCATAATGGTTTACGGCGTCGTCGGGCGCGCAGAATCATTTTGACTACCATGCAAAAGGGGGGGGTCGGCGATTGGCTGTCTTTTCGCTAAGTGCTTGTGGTTATGGGAGTTGGGGCGATTGTCTGGGCGGTCGTCGGTGAGGTGGTGAGCAATTACGGTGAAAAAACCGGCCGGTGCAGGTGGTGGACGGGGAAGAGAACCGGGGAACGCTGATCGACGGTAATCGACGCTGATCTTGTGAGGCTGGAGTTGGTCAACGGGGAGCGAGTTTTGCCAATAAATAGGTTGGCGGTCGCTTCTGGCGCGGCTGAGTGGGGTCAACTTTTCCTCGATTTCACGTTTTCTGACACTTACGGCTCGAAAGAGGGGTCTGAATCCTGTGGGAAACCACGCAATGAAAGACAGGAGAAGGTTCCGCGGTGCGAGCTGGGGGTATTCGGCAAGGGAATGGAGGACACGGGAATTGCCATGGGCGGGCGAGAGGTATGGGGGTAGTTTAATTTATGTACATTAGTATACATATCTGGCGAGGGAAGTCAATACTTGAATTGAACAGGTGGGAAGATTTCTTGGGGGGGCGGGGTGTTTTGAACATGAGGTCGCAGAGGGAACGGAGAGGGGAGTGCAGGCAGGGGAATTGCCTGGGCAGGGGAATGACGGCTGGCGCGAAGCTGTGGAAGGTCTGGAGGATCACAAGTCGGGCGTGGGGTGCGTGGAGCTGGTTGTGTCGCTGCTGGATGGGGGGAAAGAGGGAGTGGCGACGGGTTTGTTCGGCGCGATGGCATGCGGCGATGGGGAAGAGAGGGGCGTCCGGGGCGGGTGGAGGGTGGGTCGGTGTGGCGGAGCGAGGCGAGTTCACGAAGGTCGACTTGTCGCACAGGACACGCCCTCCTTGGTCAACTTGGCGACTTGGTCTGGGTGCGACCGAACGCACGATGTGCAACTTGCCAATTGCCGCTCGATTCCGAGCAGACATGCGACCAGAAAGCCAGCCTACAGTGGCCGCTTCATGTACTGGACGACTTCACCGTAGTCACCACCTTCGATCGCTTCGGTCGTCGTATGAGTGATGTCCTCCAATTGCCCAAGCTTGCTGGTCCACTTTCCGTCCGGCAGTTGCCGCGCCGCATGCGTGTACATCATCGTGGAACCATAGAGGGCAAGCTTTTCGAAGCCTTCTTCCCGGACGCCGTCGTCGCACTCTTCGTAACCAAGGGACCTGAACGCTTCAACGACGTTACCGATTCCATGATCATCACGTGAAGAGTCAACCGGCCAGAACACGCCCGGCTGCCACCAACGTTCCGTGTTACAGGCTGCCCAGGCGATGCAGTTGTACCTGACCGTTCTCGGGCTGGTTACTTCGTGATTCTCGCCGGTCAAGTTGGGGAACAGATCCGTTAGATTCATTCTGCCAGCAGACCTCTATCACGCCCCCACTGGACCCACACACGGGCCGACGCCTCGACGTCACCGGCGTCGCTCTCGGAAACCGGGTTCTCGTCCGTAATGGCCTCCAGCGCCCAGAACCAATGATCCGGTTCCTTCTCCAGTTCTGACAAGATCAGAGGAACAACGTCGGGCCCCATGCCTATGATTTTCTGATAGGAGAACACCAGCGCGATTTGCGCCGTATTGGACAAGTGCCGTGTCTTCGATTTCCAGTCGTCCCGAAGTTCACGAAAACGCTCGTGGATGGACTCGGCCGCCTGTGTGGAAGACATTCTGTTGGACCTCCATGATGGCCTGGTTTCCGCCCCCTGCCGTGCAGGTAGCGGCATGATTCGGTTTGCCAACGCGAGCAAAGGGCAATTTGCAGCCGAAGGAACTGTAAGGTTACACGAGTCTCAAAACCGCAGGAATACCAGCTTCACAATAGCAGAGCGTGAGAGCAGATAGCATCGGCGGTCTCAGGCAGCGATCAGCAAGAGCGTGATACCTGACTCGTGCCGCGTCACGACTAGAATTCGGGTAGGCTTCGCCATAAGGTATTCTGCCAAAGGCAATTTCGGACGTCAGGACCGGAAAATCAGGTTGTGACGCTGCAACAGCAGGAGGAGCGGGACTGCACCAAGGGGCCGCCACTGCGCTTCCAACAATCGGTATGAACATGAGCCGGGCTACCCTCCTGTTGGGGGAATGATTCGCGTTCGAGGGTGTCTCATTCGCGCCCGGTTTTCACGAGTTCTTGGGACGTTGATTTTTGAGACGGGTATTTGGGACTCGCCGGGCCGGAGTTACGGTTGGAGACCGAAGAGGAACGCCATGCATCGGCAATGGAAGGTATGATGGGATTCCACACAGACGGTCAAATGGGTTAACCTGAATGACGGCGGGGGATACCTTGAGTGAAATCTGGGTGTCTCAGCCCGGTTCGCCAAGCCAACGCCCGCCGTCATGCCAGCTGCAGGTGGAAATTAGAGATTGCATGCACTTGGTCATGACGATAATATCCCATACAAGCCAATCGCAGGTGGGGGATTTGAGTGACAAGCATGAAGGCAACTCTCCTTTGCGTCACCGTACTAGCTCTTGCGTTTCTATGCACTGGCTGCAAGATGGCTGAATCGTTTGTTGCGGTTGAAGCCGACAGGCTGGGCCGGCAACATTCGACCGATCCCAGTGCGCAAGCACGGTGGGACAACGAGGCACGCTATACCGGGTACGGTCTTTCGCCTAGCATGCGTTGAGTCCTCGACGATCTAGAGGGGCATTGTGGCTCCTGTTGCCCCATCGGCCAGATCGATCCGCGGGGGCGGTAGTGTGCTCGATCGGGTCGGACTAAAGGGGGTCGCCCAGATTCATTCCGGGGTCACACGCCGATTTTGGAATGCTTGGGAATGCGAATCACAGGCGAAGTGGCAGAACGTTTGACAGGGCCAGTAACCCGTGTCCAAACCGTCCGGCGGGTGACGAATTGTCCCAACTACCCGTCGACCTTGGAACTCGCCAAAATACCACCGATTTCTGGGAACGATCTGCCCGCGTTTCTGCCCGTCTACAACCTACACGAGTCGGCCCCTCCAAAGAGTCAAAGGGCAATCTGGCAAGAGTTCGAGGACGCCGCGATCTATGGAGTTTGCGAGTCTGAGCAAATCCGATTGGTGTTGTCAGACTGATGGCGAGAAACGGTCCCGACTGCGCCGGTCACGTCGACCTGAGCAACGACGGGAGCGTTGAGCGTGGGCTGGGACGTTGTCGCGAACGGTCGGAGGTAGAAGGAGCTAGATACGGGAAGAGAACAACACAGAGGCACAGAGGGCACGGAGAAAGAGGAGAGGAAGGGGTGGGGGCAATCGAAGAGCGGCGACGAGTCGCACGCACTCCAAATACACTGGTCGTCGCGAGGGCTTCAGCATAGCCCGAGAAGCCTTGTGGGACCCGGTGTTGACACAAGCCGGAAGTGTCAGGAGTGATTAGAGTCTTTGTGCTGGACTTGTGCGCATGGTGCGCGCATGTTTGTGAAGACTGGGTTGCGGGCTTGCCCCGCTTTGGGATCACGAACGGCTTCCTCGGCCTTGATCGTAACCTTGCCAACTGCTGTCACAGCTTCGTAACCCGAAGCGTAAGTGAGGCAAGATGTTACCCTCCTCGCTTACGCTTCGGGTTACGATTGGTTCGGCAGGCTTATGATCAAGGCCGGCTCCCTCAGCAGAAATTCCGGCTTTTCGCCGCCAACTCCGTGAGCCGGCCGGAGAGGTCTTCCAGATAGGATGCCAGCACGTGGATCACTCGTCCCTCGCGTTGCAGCCGGCCGCGGACGAGCAGGATATTGGCTCGTAGGGCGACGTTGCGGAATCGCTTCCACACGTCGGGGCGGATGATCAGATTGGCTACACCGGTTTCGTCTTCCAAGGTGACGAAGGTGATTCCCTTGGCGGTGCCCGGGCGCTGGCGAACGAGGACCACTCCCGCCACGGCGACGGGACGATTCTTGGGCAAGACGCGGAGGTCGTCGGCCCGGGCGATCTTCAACTCGTCCAGGGCCGGTCGCAGGAAGCCGATCGGGTGCCGGCCTAACGTCATTCCCAAGGTGCGATAGTCGGCCAGCATTTCTTCGACCGGCTGGATCTCGGGAAGAGTGGTCGCTTGTTCCGGCGCGGCAGGCAAGTTATCGAAAAGGGGCAGCTCTTTCTTGTCCTGCCCGAGAGCGTGCCAAAGGGCGTCGCGGCGGTTCAATCCAAACGACTTGAAGGCCCCCGCCTTGGCAAGCCGTGTGGCGACCGCCCGGCTCAAGCCCGTCCGGCGTGTGAATTCTTCCATCGAACCGAAGGGGCCGTCGGTTCGGGCTTGCTCGATCGCCTCCGCGTGCGTCTGCGACATGCCGCGGAGAAGTCGCATTCCGAGACGGAGTGCGAGATGGAACATGCCAGGAGAGTTTACCGCCCCTTCAGGGCACATAGGATCTCTTGAATCCATCCCCGGGGCGATGCCCCGGGCTGATATGTCGCTGTCCCTTTGGGGCGAATTGGATCGGATGACTTCCAGCGTGCAGTCCCAGTGGCTGTGATTGACGTCGACCGGCCGGACCTCGACGCCGTGGTCGCGAGCGTTGCGAATCAACTGGGCCGGGGCGTAGAAGCCCATCGGCTGGCTGTTGAGCACCGCGGCCGTGAAGGCGGCCTGGTGGTGATACTTGAGCCAGCACGAGACGTAGACCAGCAGGGCAAAACTGGCGGCGTGGGACTCGGGGAAGCCGTAGTCGCCGAATCCGCGAATCTGCTGAAAGATGGCCTCGGCATACTCCTGGCTGAAACCGTTCGACCGCATTCCCTCGATCAACTTGCGGCGAAATTCATCGATCACTCCAGGCCGGCGCCAGGCGCCCATGGCCCGGCGCAATTGATCCGCTTCGCCGGGCGTGAAGCCGGCCGCCACGACGGCCAGACGCATCGCCTGTTCCTGGAAGAGCGGCACGCCCAGCGTCTTTTCCAGCACTTCCCGGACCGCATCGTTGGGAAAAGAGACGGGTTCTTCGCCGTTTCGCCGCCGCAGGTAGGGATGGACCATGTTGCCCTGGATCGGCCCGGGGCGGACGATGGCCACCTCGATCACCAGGTCGTAGAAGCAGCGGGGCTTGAGCCGGGGGAGCATGCTCATCTGGGCCCGGCTTTCGATCTGGAAGACGCCCATCGTGTCGGCCTTGCGGATCATGGCGTAAACCTGCGGATCTTCCGGCGGCACGGTCGCCAGCGTGAGCCGCTCGCCCGTGTGCTGCTCGATCAGGCCGAAGCACTTGCGGATGGCCGTCAGCATGCCCAGGGCCAGACAGTCGACTTTGAGGATGCCGAGTTCGTCCAGATCGTCTTTGTTCCATTGGATGACGGTCCGGTCGGGCATGGCGGCGTTCTCGATCGGCACCATCTCGCACAGGGGGCCCTGAGTCATGACCATCCCGCCGGTGTGCTGGGAAAGGTGCCGGGGGAAGCCGACCAGTTGATCGACGAGTTCCACAAGCTGCCGGCCGACCAGCGAGTCGGGATCGATTCCCGCCTCGCGGCAGCGCTGGGCCATTTCCGGTTCGGTACTGAAGTGCTCGATCCGCTTGGCGAGGTTGTCGACCCGGTCGAGAGACAGCCCCAGGGCCTTGCCCACGTCGCGCACGGCCGAGCGGGGCCGGTAGGTGATCACCTCGGCGGTCATGCCGGCCCGTTCGCGGCCGTACTTGTCGTACAGGTATTGCAGCACCTCTTCACGCCGTTCGTGTTCGAAATCGACGTCGATGTCGGGTGCCTCGTTGCGCTCGCGGCTGACGAACCGCTCGAAAAGCAGGTCGACCCGATCGGGATCGACGGCCGTCACGCCCAGGCAATAGCAGACGGCCGAGTTGGCGGCCGAGCCTCGGCCCTGGCAGAGAATCCCCCGGCTGCGTGCGAAGCGGACCAGGTCCCAGACGGTGAGAAAGTAGGCCTCGTAGTGGAGTTCCTCGATCAGGTCGAGTTCATGCCGGAGCAAGCGGCAAACCTTGTCGGGGATGCCGCCGGGGTAACGCTTCTTCGCCCCGGCCCAGGTGAGGTGCCGCAGGTGTTCGTTCGGCGTTTGGCCCGCGGGCGCGAGTTCTTCGGGGTATTCGTAACGGAGCTGGTCGAGGGAGAAATCGATGCGGTCGGCGATTTCAAGGGTGCGACGGAGGGCGCCGGGGGCGTCGGCGAATTGGGCCTCCATCTGCTCGGGCGATTTCAGGTAACGTTCGGCATTGGCAAACAGGTGCTCGGTCACCTCGGCCACGGTGGCATGATGACGCACGGCCGTCAGAACGTCTTGAAGGGCCTGCCGCTCGGCCACGTGGTAGCGAACCGCGCCGGTGGCGACCAAGGGAACGCCTGCCTTGCGGGCAACGTCCGACAGCTCTGCGAGCCGGCGGCGGTCGTCGGGGCCGTAGTGGAGCGAAGCGGCCAGGTAGCAGCGGCCGCCGAACAGGTTGTGATAGTCGTTCAAGTCGCGGCGAAAGCGGGAAGTGATTTTCGGTTCGGGAATCATGCAGGCCAGCAGGCCGTCGGCACGGCCGGCAAGGTCGTCGAACCGCAGCAGGCACTCGCCCTTCTCGGCCCGACGCCGACCTTCGGTGATCAACCGGCAGAGGCGGCCGTAGGCGGCCCGATCAGTCGGCAGGAGAACGATGGTTGCCGCATCTTCAAGAACGATTTCCGCCCCCACAAGCAGCTTGATTCCGGTCTCCTTGGCGGCCGTATGGGCCCGGACCACGCCGGCGAGGGAATTTCGATCGGTGATGGCAATCGCCCGGTATTCCAACTCCGCGGCTTGGTGAACCAGTTCTTCTGGATGCGAAGCTGCTTCGAGGAAGGAGAAATTCGATTTAGCGTAGATTTCGGCAAAAGGCATAGGATTCAAATCACCGCGAAGCGGTTAAAGTCTTAGTTCGTGATTTGTGCGCATGGTGCGCTCATGTGTTTGTGAAGGTTGGATTACGGGCTTGCGCCACTTTGAGAGTCGGTTATTGAAATGGGCGAGGCAACGCCGTATTTCACGTTTGCTTTGCGAACAGTACGCCGAAGGCGTTGAATCCCAAAGCCCGGCGTCGCGCAGCGCACGCTGGGTAGGAAAGGCGAGTTCCTTCTGTACCCCGAAGGGGTTCCATAATTCAATCCCACGCATACCGTTCATCGATTTTGATTCCGTATTTTCGGCATAGTCGCCGAAACTCGTCTTGAAACGTTTCTCGTTTATGGTGCTCAGATTGATTCGTGATGTATTGTTTGAGAGCATCAACATGGGATGGGCTCACCGAGAAGGCCCCATAACCCTCCTGCCAATGAAACGCGGAGAGCCTCCGGTCTTCTGTCTTGACCCATTTCGAAGATTCACGTTTCAACTCTCGAATCAACGTGGCGACATCCAACGTTTTGGACAACCGACAGAGCAGGTGCACGTGATCTTCCACGCCGCCCGTGATCAATGATGGCGAGCTCTGGTTTTTGCAGATTCCCACAAGGTATGCATGCATTTGCTCGCGGAGGCCGATATCGCGCAGAAAGGGCTGACGGTTCTTGGTGGAAAACACAAGGTGTACGTAGATCTGGACGAGGGATTGCGACATGATTCGCCTCGTTTTGTTAAACCCCTTCGGGGTATAGGGTTGCGCGTCTATCGTATCCCAGCGTGCGCTGCGCGACGCCGGGCTTTGGGATTTAACGCCTTCGGCGTATGTGTTGCGGAATCCCTGCGGGGTACGGAGGGAGTTCGCCTTTTCTACCCAGCGTGCGCTGCGCGACGCCGGGCTTTGGGATTTAACGCCTTCGGCGTATGTGTTGCGGAATCCCTGCGGGGTACGGAGGGAATTCGCCTTTTCTACCCAGCGTGCGCTGCGCGACGCCGGGCTTTGGGGTTTAACGCCTTCGGCGTATGTGTTGCGGAATCCCTGCGGGGTACGGAGGGAATTCGCCTTTTCTACCCAGCGTGCGCTGCGCGACGCCGGGCTTTGGGATTGAACGCCTTCGGCGTAGGAATATTGTTCTGTCTCAGTGAAACACCCCATGCAAAAACCACCCCCCGTCCGTTCGGCGGCGGAAGAGCCAATAACGCGTGCCGGTGGTGGTTTCAACGCGGTAATAGTCGCGGTGGATCGGTTGGCCTCGCCACCAGCCGGTCTGGATCCGTTCGGGGCCCCAGGATCGGGCCACGCGTTGCCGGCCGCTGGGCAAGGTGAAATGGAGCGGCGGGCCGTCGGGCACGATCGCCACGGCCGCCAGCCGGATCGGTCTCCGTAGAAGCTTGAGCGGCCGGGGCGGCAGGTCGCGGGGCGGGGTACGCCGTGGGGGGCGACGTTTGCCGACCAGCGATTCGTAGCGATAGGCCCGTTCCGGCTGGGCCTCGGCCAGCAGGCGGACCCCGAGAATGCGATCGCGGCCCAGACGGCTGGCCAGGCGATCGATCAAGTCGGCCGTTTGCCGGCTATGCTGTGAGACCGTCCCCGAATCGAAAAGTTCTGCCTGATGTCGTTCCAAAGGGGCCGTTTCCGTGAATCGAACGGTTGCCGTTTCGACCTTGCCGGGCAAACGGAGCCGTTCCAGCCGCATCTGCACCAGGCCGAACAGATGCTCGGCGGAGGCGGAAGGGCGAAACAGGCCGACCTCAAGGGTAAGGTTTCCCGACGTTCGGCAGTCGAAATGAACCTCCACTCGCAACGCTCCCCGGCCAGCTATCGTTGCCATCTGGGCGATGCGCTGGATGAGTTGATTCAGCACGAATTCCAGCGTCGCCCGATCGCCCACCGGATGTTCAAAAAACTGCTCAGCCTCGAATTGTTGCGGTAAGGGCAAGGCGACGATCGGCTCGTCGAGCCGGCCCGCGGCCTGGTCCCAGCGGCGGAGCAACTCCGGGCCGAAGCGGGCGTTGAAATCCGCCCGGGGAAGCCGGTCGAGTTGGCCGACCCGCTGCAAACCCAGTTGACGCAGCAAGTCGAGTATTTCGTCGGATAGCCGTAACGCAGCCAACGGCATTGCCGCCAGAAATTCGTCGGTGTGGTC
>Ga0209510_1003758_pt1 | contig 13970 bp, 10 predicted proteins | sample BiotimSIPDNA_FD_185749 | JGI IMG/M metagenome (GOLD analysis project Ga0209510, IMG submission 185749) | Anaerobic biogas reactor microbial communites from Washington, USA - Biogas_R1 time_0 SIP DNA (SPAdes) (version 2) | ecosystem: Engineered > Bioreactor > Anaerobic > Unclassified | place... | reverse complement strand
CAAGTTGCCGGTCGCGGCCAGGTTTTCGCCCAGCCGGGTGCATTCGTTGATTTTGGCGACGGCGACCAGGCCGTTGGGCGTGGCCTGCCGCACCAGCGTGGCGACGGTGTTGCTGCCTAAATCGAGCGCGGCGAAGAACATATAGCAATTCCCAATTCGTCCAGTTGGGCTTGGTCGACCGTGCTAGGGGAATCCGTCATCAGGCATGAGGCCTTGGCGGTTTTGGGGAATGCGATCACGTCTCGGATCGACTTGGCTCCGCACATCAGCATGACAAAGCGGTCAAGGCCGATAGCCAGGCCGCCGTGCGGCGGCGCTCCGAACGAGAAGGCTTCCAGGATGTGGCCGAAGCGCAGCTTAGCTTCGTCTTCGCTGATGCCGAGCGTCTTGAACATCAGTGCCTGGCGCTCGGCCTGGTGAATCCGGATGGAGCCGCCGCCGAGTTCAACTCCGTTGAGTACCACGTCGTAGGCTTTGGCCCGGACTTTGCCGGGATCGGTAGTCAGCAGCGCCACGTCTTCGTCCAGCGGGCTAGTGAACGGATGGTGCACGGCAGCGAAGCGCTTGGTTTCCTCGTCCCATTCCAGCAGCGGGAAGTTCACTACCCAGAGGAATTTGAAGCCAGGCGTCTCGTTCAGGCCGTCCTTTGCGGCCAGTTCCAGGCGGAGTCGTCCCATGACTTCGCAGGCGCAGCGCCAGGAATCAGCCGCCATCAGCAGCAAATCGCCGGGCTTGGCTGCCATTGCGGCGTTCACCGCTGACTTCTCCGCATCGGTGAAGAATTTGGCGGCGCTGCCCGACCAGGCGCCGTCGTCTTCGACTTTCAGCCAGACCAGGCCCTTAGCTCCGAAGAGCTTGGCGGTAGCGGTCAGTTCATCGAGCTGTTTGCGGCTGCATGTTGTCGCCATGCCAACGGCGTTGATGGCTTTGATGACGCCGCCGTTGTCAAGTGCGCCTCGCAGGGCTTGGAAGGCCGTGTTTTTCAGGACGTTAGTGAGGTCATGGATTTCGAGTCCAAAGCGCAGGTCCGGCTTGTCTGAGCCATAGCGGTTCATGGCTTCCTGGTAGGTCAGGCGCGGGAAGGGGAGCTGGACCTCAAGGCCGTGAACGTCTTTCACCACCGCCGCGACCATGTTTTCCACCAGGGCCATGATATCGTCTTGGTCGACAAAGCTCATTTCCAGGTCGATTTGGGTGAATTCCGGCTGCCGGTCAGCGCGCAGGTCCTCGTCGCGGAAACAGCGTGCGATCTGGAAATAGCGCTCCAGGCCGCCGACCATCAGGATTTGCTTGTACTGCTGCGGCGCTTGGGGCAGGGCATAGAAGTTCCCTGGGTGGACTCGGCTGGGGACTAAGTAGTCGCGCGCGCCTTCTGGCGTGCTCTTGCTCAGAATCGGCGTCTCCACCTCGACAAAGCCATGCGCGTCCAGGCAGTCACGGCAGATTTTAGTGATGCGATGGCGGAGGCGGAGGTTGTTGACGATGTTGGAGCGGCGCATGTCAAGATAGCGGTATTTCAGGCGCATATCGTCGCTGGCAGCCGGGTCTTCCAGGTGATAGGGCATGGGCAGCGCTGGGTTGAGGACAGTCAGGCTGGTGACTTCGACTTCGATGGCGCCCGTGGCGCGGTTCTTGTTGACCATGTTGTCTGGCCTGGGGCGGACGATGCCTTCGGCGGCCAGGACCCACTCTTCGCGGATGTCCTTGGCGATGGCAGCCAGGTCTGGTTTTTCGGCTGGGTCAATGAACAGCTGGGTGATGCCTTCGCGGTCGCGGAGGTCGATGAAGACCAGGCCGCCGAGATTGCGGCTGGAATTGACCCAGCCGCACAGAGACACCTGCTGGCCGATGTGAGCCAGGCCAAGTTCATTGCAATGATGCGTGCGCGGATAAGACATGGCGGTTCCTTCAGGGGCTGGGAGGCGCGGTGTGGACTTAGGCAAACAGGGTTGTGCGGCGTTCGTCAATCCAGGCCATCAGGTCGGCGGCAGGGACGGACTGCTGCTCGGAAGTCGTCATGTCGCGGCAGAGGACGACGTTTTCGGCTAATTCGTTGTCGCCCCGGATCAGAGCCAGGCGTGCGCCGGAGCGGTTGGCGCCGCGCATTTGCGCTTTCAGGCTGCGGCCAGTGAAGTCGGCTTTCACCCGCAGGCCAGACAGCGTTGCGCGCAGTTCCTGGGCCAGGCGCAGGCCGGGCAGGATGGCGTTTTCGCCGAGGCTGATGATGGCGATGTCCGCCTCGGCGACGGCCGTCGTCTGCCGCCCCAGGCTGGCTCGTGCGAGCAGCAGGCGTTCCATGCCAGCGGCAAAGCCGATGCCTTCGACCGGCTTTTTAGCGCCGGGCAGCACGATTCGGTAGCGGCCGCCACCGGCCAGGGCGTCTTGTGCGCCTAGGCCAGGGTGGGTGATTTCGAAGACGGTGTGGATGTAGTAGTCAAGGCCGCGCACCAGCCGCGGGGCGACTTCGTAGTCGACGCCGAGGCTGTCCAGGGACTGGCAGACGCGGGCGAAGAAGGCCCGGGTGTCGTCGCCCATCAGGCTGACCAGGTCGGGCGCTCCGGCAGCGACTTCCTGGCAGGCTGGGTTTTTGCAGTCCAGCATGCGCCAGATGTTGGTGGTGAGCCGGCGCTGGCAGTCTTCGCACATACCAGGAGCGTGCGGCGTGAAATACTCGGCCAGGGCGGCGCTGACCTGCGGCCGGTCTTCCGGCAAGCCGCGGGAATTGATTTTGATCTTGCCGCCGGTGACGCCGATCTGGTCCAGGAAATGGCTCAGCATGGCGATGCATTCAGCGTCCATCCACGGCGAGTCATTGCCCACGGCCTCGACGCCGACTTGGTGGAACTGCCGGCGGCGGCCAGCGGCAGGCCGTTCGCCGCGGAACATCGGCCCGAAATAGAACACGCGCGCTTCTTCGCCTTGCTCCAGGCCGCGATCGGCCACGGCGCGGATGACGCCGGCCGTGCCCTCAGGCCGCAAGGTCAAGCTGCGGCCGCCGCGGTCGGTGAAGGTGTACATCTCCTTTTGCACGACGTCGGTCTCATCACCCAGGCTGCGGACGAAGACCTCGGTGCGCTCAAAGATCGGAGTCCGCACTTCGGCGTAGCCATAGCGGTGGAAGATTTCGCGCGCAGCAGTTTCCAGCTCGATCCAGTCCAGCACCTCGGGTTCCCAGCAATCAGAGGTCCCGGGCAGAGGTTCGGTCGCGGATGACATGACGAAGTTCCTTTCCTGGCTTCTAGAGTCTCGGCGCAAGGTCTTCTGGGCCGGAGAGAACTAGATTTGAGAGCAAAGTCGGCGGAGTGCGGAGTGCGGTTTCGGGAAAGCGGCAAACAAGAGAAGCCAGCTCTGGGGCTGGCTTCGGCGTATGCCTGTCCGCTCAGGGACATGACGAATCGGCGCGGCTGCCTCGTCTTACTTGATGTCCTGGGGATTGATCTGCATGACCAGCTTGCGCATTTCTTTGCCGGGCTTGAACTTGACCACGGCGCGCTCCGGAATCTTGACTTCGGTGGCTGGTTCGTTGGGGTTGCGGCCGACGCGCTCTTTGCGGCGCATGATTTCAAACACGCCGAAATTGCGGAATTCAATGCTGCGGCCCGCGGCGAGTTCTTCGGTTATCGTATCGAGAGTGAGCTGGACAACGTCCATCACATCGCTTTGCTTCAAGTTGGTCTGTCGTGCGACGCGCACGACCAAATCACGTTTCGTCATGGCCATGTTGCCTCCAAAAGGTATCCTTGGGATTGAAGATGTTTGTGAAAATTGAAAAAAGCTGACATTAAGCGGTTTTGCGTGCTGTTGAAAGTATAACATACAACCAGATTGGTAGTTAACAAGCTGACCGGACGGAATCGCCCGGCAAAAAAGCAGGCGAGGGGCAAGCTTGGGCTATGCTGTCCACCCCGTCTCCCAGCAGCGGGGCAACAGGTGCGCTGAAAAGAGGCTGTCTTGATGGTTGCTGCCAACGGTTGGCCGATCACATTTTAGGTGAATATAGCCCCTCTGATTATCAATTTCCAGTTTACGCTATAAATTATGTAGTTCTTTCGGCTCGGCTGCGGCGAGGTTCAGAAGAGGAGTCAACATTATGGGTTACAAGCATATAACAGCGACGGTGCTTCGCCTGGCGGCGGTTTGCATTTTGCTGTCGTCGGCCTGTCTTTTCGGGGCTTGGTACTGGCCTTTTGGCGGTCGGCCCAAGATCAAGTCGGTGCCGTCGGAAGCGAAGTCTGAGCCGACGTTTGGGGCGGACGAGCAGCCCGGGATTCCGCGTCAGAAGACGAAGACGACGCCTAGGAAGGAAGACACTGTCTCAGTGGAGCGGCTGGAGAAGCTGGCCAAGGAGGGCAACCATCAGGCGATGCTGGCTTTGGGGGACCTTTATTTCACTGGCCGTGCCAAGGTGAAGCAGAATTACCGCAAGGCCGTGCAGTGGTTTGAAAAAGCGGCTGAACTCGGCAACGGCCAGGCTATGTTCAACTTAGGCTTGTGCTATGACGGCGGCTTCGGCGTCAACAAGTCCTTGGATCAGGCTCGGCAATGGTATGTCAAGGCTGCGGACGTCGGGGTGCCGGAGGCCCAGATGAAAGTGGCCGTCATCGCCGAGGATGAGGGCGACTACGTCCAAGCCATGAAATATCTGCGTCAGCTTGCGGACGCTGGCAACACCACTTGCATGCGCAAGGTCGCCTTGTTCATTTTGAATGGCTTGGGCACCTCGGCTCCGGCTTCGGAAGCGGTCAGTTTGCTGTCGCAGGCCGCACTCCAGGGCGACATCCGTGCGCAGGTTCGGCTGGCGGACTGCTACCAGCGCGGCGTTGGCATTGAACGCGACTACAACGAGATGTTCTCCTGGCTGAACATGGCGGCGCAGGACGGCGATCCCGAAGCCCAGGCCAAGCTGGGCTATTGCTATCAGACCGGCATGGGAGCTGTGCGCAACACCGACGTGGCGGTCACCTGGTACGCGACCGCTGCCAAGGCTGGCTATGCGCCGGCCCTAGTCGCCCTCGCCACTTGCTATCGCGACGGCGCCGGCGTTGCCCGCGACTTGGCCAAGGCGGCGGAATACTACCGCCAGGCCGCTGACCAGGGCGATTCGCTGGGCGAATACAACTTGGGAATGGCTTACCTGGAAGGCCGGGCCGTGCCTAAGAGCGCTGCCGAGGCGTGGCGCTGGATTGAGCGTTCTGCCCGGCAGGCTTACGCTCCGGCTGAATTGCGCTTGGGCATGATGTACGAGGAAGGCGTCGGCACGGCCGTCGACCTGGCTGCTGCGGTCGGATGGTACCGCCGCGCCGCTGCCCAGGCGGAGCCGGAAGCGCTTTTCAAGCTCGGGATGTGCCTGCTGCAAGGCCGGGGGACGCCGCCTGACCGGCAGGCGGCGCGGGACAGCTTTGTCCAGGCCGCTTCGCTTGGGCATCGCGGCGCTTTGGCGGCTCTGGAACAGCTCGCCGTGTCGGCAAAGGCGACGGCGCAGTCAGAGAAATAATGGAAGGACGGAATAGCTATGGGAGTAGCGGAACGACGATACACGGTGCGCGACTTGGCGAAGATGAAGGGGGCTTGCCGCCAGATTGTCATGGTGACGGCATACGACGCGATCATGGCCAGGCTGGCTGACGAGGCCGGCGTACACATTTTGCTGGTCGGCGACTCCATGGGAAACACGGTGCTGGGCTATGAAAATACTATCCCGGTGACGATGGAGGAATCCCTGGCCCTGACTGCGGCTGTCCGGCGCGGCGCACGTCACGCCATGGTGATCGGCGACATGCCGTTCATGAGCTACCAGGTCTCCCTGGAAGAGGCTGTCGCGAACGCTGGACGCTACTTGAAGGAAGTCGGGGCGGACGGGGTCAAGCTGGAAGGCGGACGGGTCATGCATGGCGTCATCAGCCGCTTAGTGGACGTCGGCATTCCGGTCATGGGGCACATCGGCCTGCTGCCGCAGTCCGTGCTCAAAGACGGCGGCTACCGGATGCATGGCAAGACCCAAGAAGAAGCCGACGCTATTTTGGACGACGCCCTCGCTGTCCAGGAAGCCGGCGCGTTCGCCGTGGTTCTGGAAGGCGTGCCAGAGACCTTGGCCGAGGAGATCACAGGCCGCCTGACGATTCCGACTATCGGCATCGGCGCCGGGCCGCGGTGCGACGGCCAGGTGCAGGTTATCACCGACATCCTCGGCCTGGGCGGCGACTTTGTACCTAAACATGCCAAGATTTATGCCCAACTCGGCGAGGCGGCTCTCAACGGCCTCAAGCAGTACGTCCAGGAAGTCACCAAGGGAAACTTCACGCCAGGACGGCCGGAGAATTGATGTGAGCTTCAGGTTAGGAAAGAAGCGATAGATGGAGATATTGCGGACAATTGAAGAGGTTCGGAAGCTCGCGGCTAGGTGGCGGCAGGCAGGCGAGCGGATCGCCCTGGTTCCGACTATGGGCTATCTGCACGCCGGGCATTTGTCGCTGGTCAAGGAAGCTAAGCAGCGCGCCGAGCGGACGGTGGTGAGCATCTATGTGAACCCGACCCAGTTCGGGCCAAATGAAGACCTGGACAAGTATCCGCGAGATTTCGCCCGGGACGAGGCGTCCTGCCGCGAACACGGCGTTGACGCGGTGTTCTATCCTGACAACGCCGTCATGTACGCGCCTGACCATTCCACCTGGGTGGTCGAGGAAAGCCTGTCACAGACTATGTGCGGGTTGTCGCGGCCAACGCATTTTCGCGGGGTGACGACGGTGGTTTTGAAGCTGTTCAACATCGTCGGCTGCGACGTTGCTGTCTTTGGGCGCAAGGATGCGCAGCAGGCGCTGATCATCCAGCGCATGGTGCGCGATCTGAACATCCCGGTGGAGATTGTGGTGGCGCCGCTGATTCGGGAAGAGGACGGCCTGGCCCTGAGTTCGCGCAACAAGTACCTCAATGCTGATGAACGGCAGCGCGCCTTGAGCATTTCCGCTGGCCTGCGCTCGGCTGCCAGCCAGTTCGACGCTGGCGAGCGTTCCGCCGAAGCCCTGGCCGCGACGGTGCGCACGGCTATTGAGGCGGCTGGCGGTCGCGTCGATTACGTCGTCGTGATGGCCAGGACCACCCTGCGGCCGTTGCCGCTGGTCAATGCGCCGGCTGTGCTCGCCGCCGCCGCCTTCTTCGGCAAGACCCGGCTGATTGACAATATCTTCCTAGACCCTTAAATAAAGAAAGAATGACATTGTCCCTGCCTTATCATCACTGCGTGCGCCGGAACCTACCGGCGCGCCGCTGAAATCAAACCGCCTTGGCGAAAGGACCTGCATCATGAAATTTGCGATGTGCAACGAATTTTGCGTTGACTGGCCCCTGGAGGATTGCTTCAAACTGGCTGCAGAAGCCGGCTATGATGGCATGGAGATCGCGCCGTTTACGCTTGCCGAGTCAGTGCTTGACATCACGCCGGCCCAGCGCAAGGACATCCGCCAGATGTCAGAGCGCTATGGCGTGGAGATCATTGGCCTGCATTGGCTTCTCGTCAAGCCAGCCGGGCTGTATCTCAACTGCCCGGATGCCGCTGTCCGCCGCCGGACGCGCGACTATTTCGAGGCTTTGATCCATTGCTGCGCCGACTTTGGCGGCGACCGCCTGGTCATCGGCTCCCCGAAAAACCGCAACATCATGCCTGGGGTGACCTACCAGGAGGCGTGGGACTATTCGCTGGAGACGTTCGCGTCGCTCTTGCAGCCGGCCAAGGACCGCGGGGTCAAGCTCTGCCTGGAGCCGCTGACCACCAAGGAGACTAACTTCATCACCTCGGTCCATGAAGGCGTCCGTATGTGCAAGGAACTCTGCCATCCGAACTTCATGGTGCATATTGACGTCAAGGCCATGACTGGCGAACTGCGGCCATTGGATGACGTCATCCGCGATGGCAAGGGCTATGTCGGGCATTTCCACGTCAACGACGAGAACCTCAATGGCCCGGGCTGGGGCGACACGGACTACGAGCCAATAGTCCGCGGCGTCAAGGCCATTGGCTATGACGACTATGCCTCGGTCGAAGTGTTCAACTTCACGTTCCCGCCCGAGGAAATCGCCAAGAAGAGCATTGATTTCCTGCGCAAGGTGTTTGTCTGAAACATTGCCGCGCCTTTTTGGCTCGGGGGGCGGACGTGGTCAGAACGGCCAGAGGGTCAGTCCGAGGAAATGATCAACGGAGGAATGGATGAAAACCTGTGATGTCGGCATCTATCGGAATTGCCTTGAAATCACCAATGGCAGCTTCCGCCTGGCGGTCACGACGGATTTCGGCCCGCGGATCATCGGCGGCTTCATCAATGACGGCCCTAACATCTTCAAGGTGCTGCCGAACATCCCGATGCGGGGGATTGGCACCGGCTTCACGCTGTACGGCGGCCACCGGCTCTGGCACGCCCCCCAGGCCGTCCCGCGCACCTACGCGCCAGACAATGCGCCAGTCGAAGTGCTGGAGACGGACGACGGCTTTGAATTCATCTGCGAGGTGGAGGAGATGACCGGCATCCGCAAGAGCATCCTGATTGAATTGGAGGAAGACAGCACCTTCCAGGTGACGCACCGCCTGACCAACTGCGGCCTGTGGCCGGTCACCCTGGCACCTTGGGCCTTGTCGATCATGGCGCCAGGCGGCCTGGCCGTCATCCCCCAGTACCGCTCGACAGAAGCCGACTTCTGCACACCGGACCGGTCCTTGGTGCTGTGGCCGAACTCCAGCTTCAACGACCCGCGCCTGATCTTCAGCGACAACTACATCTGCCTGAAACAAGACCCTAACTGCAAGCGCGCCTGCAAGATCGGCTTCAACAGCGAGGACGGCTGGATCGGCTACGTCAACCAGGGCTATGCACTCATCAAGTATTTCGAGCCCTTTGTCGGCGACGACGTCAAGTATCCTGACCGCGGCTGCAACGTGGAAGCATACTCATGCGCAGATTTCTGCGAAATTGAGACGGTCGCGCCTTTGTATGAATTGCCGCCAGACGACTTTTGCGAACATGTCGAACACTGGCAGGGCATTTCCGATCTGCCAGACTTGTACGCTGTCGGCGATGTCGAAGAATACCTGGAGCCGCTCCTGCTGTGAAACGACGCAGACATAGCGCGGAGGTAAAACAACAGCGCCTAAGCAGCTATGACTCGCCCCTAACGAATGATGAATTATGAATGATGAATGATGAATGACAAAGGCACCTCAGCATTCAGCATTCGGCATTCGGCATTCAGCATTCAGCATTCAGCATTCAGCCCCTCGCCCCTAATCCTTTGCGATGCGTTCTTTATTTCGCGATTTTTTGTATCTGTTCGGCCGGCGCGATTTGTATCGCTTTGCGGTGCTGATTGTGCTGATGCTGTTCGGAACTATTCTGGAAATGGCCAGCTTGGGGGCAGCGCCGTTGTTCGTGCAGCTGGTGCTTTCTCCAGACGACAGCCGCGCCGCGGCCTGGCTCGGCAAGGCTCTGGCTGGCCTGGGGGTGTCTGACTTTTCCCGGCATCTGCCTCTTTGGGGCGGCCTTGCTTTGGGCGGGCTGTTTTTGTTCCGGACTGTTTACCTGATCAGCAATTTCTGGTTGCAGGAGCATCTGCTCCGCAACCGCCAGGTCGCCTTGGGTTCGCGGCTGTTTCGTGCCTACATGAGCGCCCCCTATCCATTGCTTTTGCGCCGCAATTCCAGCACCGTCATCAATTTTGTCAGCAGCGAGGCTGAACGCCTGGTCGAGCAATTCCTGGCGCCGGCTTTGAATTTTCTTCGCAACGCCATCATTGTGCTGGCCGTTGTCGTGTTGCTAGTCATCTACGACCCGGTCGTGTCACTGGGGTCGTTTTGCGCCCTTGGGCTGGCTGGGGGCGTTTTCATCCTTGCTGTCAACCGGCGCTTGAAGAGCCTGGGCGAGACAGCGCTCCATAACCGCGAGGTTGCAGTCAAGGCAATCACCGAAGGCATTGGCGCGTTCCGGGAAGCGCGCTTGAACGGCAGCGTTGGCTTCTTTGCCGGCAATCTGCACCGCGCCCTGGAAAAACAGGCCCGACCGCAGCGCATCTACTATATTCTGCAGAAAAGTCTATGGCCGAGCATGGAATTGCTGACGGTGACCGTGCTGCTGGCGGCCATGAGCGCTATGTTGCTCTGGGGGCGGGACATGCAAACCATCGCTCCTGCCCTGGCCCTGGTGACCGTCGCCCTCGCCCGGCTGAAAGGATGCCTCACGGAACTGATGCTGTATTATTCCGCCATGCGCTATCAAAGCAGCCTAGTTCGAACCATCGCCGCAGAATTGCGCGACCTGGAGCAGCAGGCAGCAGTGGCCGACCCGACTTCGCCTGCCATCGACCTGCAAAAGGCCATCACCGTCCGACATCTTGACTTTCGCTATGATGCCGCCGCCGAGCCGACTTTGCGCGACATCTCCCTGGAAATACCGCACGGGGCCTCGGTAGCCCTGGTCGGGCCGACCGGCTCTGGAAAATCCACCCTGGTCAACCTCATCGTTGGGCTGCTGGAGCCGACTGCTGGCGACATCTTGATTGACGGCCGCGACTTGTCGTCGTGCGTGGCTGCCTGGCAGCGTCGCATCGGCTATGTGCCGCAGGATATTTTCCTCCTGGATGACACGATTTTGGCTAATGTCGCCTTGGGCGTAGCCGAGCGCGACATTGACGAGGCCGCCTTCTGGCGAGCCCTGGCCACGGCCCAGCTGGACGACTTCGTGGCCGCGCTTCCGGAAGGCGGCCGCACCATCCTGGGCGAGCGCGGCGCACGCCTTTCCGGCGGCCAGCGCCAGCGCATCGGCATTGCCCGCGCCTTGTACCGGAATCCTGCGGTGCTGGTGCTGGACGAAGCAACGTCAGCCCTGGACACTACGACCGAATCGGCCTTGACCGCTGCCGTGGAGCAGCTGCGCGGCGCGCATACCGTCATTCTGATCGCCCATCGCCTCAGCACGGTTCGCCGCTGCGACCAGATTTTCTTCCTGGACGGCGGCCGTCTCGTCGCCCAGGGTACTTACGACGAGCTTCTGGCTTCTACGCCAGCGTTCCGGGCCATGGCGTCGTCGTCGCCGCCTGTTCATTGACACTTCCAGCCCGAGCGGCGCTTTGCGCTGCCGCTCACTTCCCCGAAAACATATTCTGCATTATGACTACCGGTTCTGAACTCACTCCGGCCATGCGCCAGTACCTTCGGGCCAAAAAGGACTTGCCGGACAAGACGATCCTGCTGTTTCGCATGGGCGACTTCTATGAGCTGTTTTTTGAGGACGCCAAGACAGCCGCGCCGCTCATGGACATTGTCCTGACTGCCCGCGCTGGTGTGCCTATGTGCGGCGTGCCCTATCATTCCATGCGCGGCTATATCGGCAAAATCCTCGACGGCGGCTACAATGTCGCCATCGCCGAGCAGATGGAGGACCCGAAGCTGGCCAAGGGACTGGTCAAGCGCGACGTGACCCAGATCATCACGCCCGGAACGGTGCTCGATGACAACTTGCTGGACGCTGCGCAGAGCCTTTTCCTGGCTGCGCTCTTCCCCAGCCGCAATCTCTGCGGATTGGCTCTCCTGGACTTCAGCACCGGCGATTTCCGCCTCACAGAACTGCGTACCGTCGCGGCCCTGGAAACTGAAATCAACCGCCATCGGCCAGCCGAATGCCTGCTCCCAATCAGCTGCCTTGACCGCTGGCGGCGGGACGGATTTCCGGATTTTCCGCCCCATTTGACCTGGACGCCGCTGGAAGACTGGAACTTTGACTTCGAAATGGCACAGGACACGCTCTGCCGGCATTTCGGCGTCGCTTCGCTCGACGGCTTCGGCTGCCGCGGCTTGACCGCCGCTGTCGCCGCTGCTGGCGCCATGCTCGGACATGTCAAGAACAACTTGCTCCGCGACAGCTCCCACGTGACCTCCTTGCGCACCTACCAGGCCGAGGACGGCATGATCCTCGACCGCATCTCGCAACGCAACCTGGAGCTGGTCGAGCCGATCTTCGCTGATAGCAAGGACAATACCCTGATGTCCATTTTGGACCATACCGTCACGCCAATGGGGGCGCGGATGCTGCGGGAATGGATTTTGCGGCCATTGCGGGACCAGGCCGCGATTGAAGGGCGCCTGGACGCGGTGAGCGATCTGCTGGCAATGCCGACGCTGCTGGCGGAATTGCGCGAATTGCTGGCTGCGGTGCGTGACTTGGAGCGCGTTGTCGCCCGCCTTAATTTCGGCGGCGCCAATGCCCGCGACCTCCTCGTCTTGCAGCACGGCCTGGATGGCATCCCAGGATTGCGGGCCGTACTCGCCGACGCTGCTGCGCCCATGCTGGCCTGCCAGCGCGCTGAGCTGACGGAATTGCCGGAAGCGTCGGGCCTGATCGCTCGCGCCATTGTCGACGAGCCGCCGCTGGCCATCAAGGAAGGCGGCATCATCCGCACTGGCTACCATGAGGAACTCGACATACTCCGCCGTGCTTCCACCGAAGGCAAGGACTGGATCGCCGGATACCAGGTGAAAGAACAGGAACGCACTGGCATCAAGTCCCTGAAAGTGCGTTTCAACAAGGTGTTCGGTTATTACATCGAGATCACCAAGACTAACTTGGAGATGGTGCCGGCAGACTACATGCGCAAGCAGACCCTGGTCAACGCGGAGCGCTTTATCACTCCGGAGCTGAAGGAGATCGAAGACAAGGTGCTGGGCGCCGAAGAGAAAAGCAAGGCTCTGGAGTACGAGCTTTTCCAGGACTTGCGCGAGAAGCTCTGCGTGCATACGGTGGCTATCCAGCGCAATGCCCAGGCGATTGCGCGGCTGGACTGCCTGGCCTCGCTGGCCGAGGCCGCCTCGCGCCACCATTACGTCCGCCCGCGCATTACGACTGAGCCGGTGCTTGACATTCGCGGCGGTCGCCACCCCGTCCTGGAAGCGCGCCTGAAAGATGAGACGTTTGTGCCTAACGACGTGCATCTCGACGCACGGGCTGACCAGCTGGCCATCATCACTGGCCCGAACATGGCAGGTAAGTCGACGTATATCCGCCAGGTCGCTCTCCTGACCCTGATGGCGCAGATGGGCAGCTTCATCCCGGCTGACCAGGCCACTATCGGCATCACTGACCGCATCTTCACCCGCGTCGGCGCGGCGGACGATATCAGCCGCGGCCAGAGCACCTTCATGGTCGAAATGGTCGAAACCGCCAATATCCTCAACAACGCCACGCCGGCCAGCCTGATTATCCTGGATGAAATCGGTCGCGGAACCAGCACGTTTGACGGCCTGAGCCTGGCCTGGGCCGTTGCCGAATACTTGCACGACCACCCCGAAGTGAAGGCGCGGACCTTGTTTGCCACCCATTACCACGAATTGACTGACTTGGCCCTGACCAAGCCCGGGGTGCGAAACTATAACGTCCTCGTCAAGGAGGTCGGCGACCAGATTTCCTTTATGCGCAAAATCGTCCCGGGCTGTGCTGACAAGAGCTACGGCATCCATGTCGCCCGCCTGGCAGGATTGCCACGGGAAGTCATCCTCCGCGCCACCGAAGTGCTGAAAAACCTCGAAAGCAACGAATTTGAAGAAGAAGGCAAACCTAAAATCGCCCAGACCAGGCGCAGGAAAAGCAAAGATTCGCCAGAACAGCCCCTGCTGTTCGATTTTTGAACGGCGGCGGCAAACGCCCTTCGCCCCTAACGAATTATGAATTATGAATTATGAATTATGAATTATGAAATGCGCCTCTGCATTCAACATTCAACATTCAGCATTCAACATTCAGCATTCAGCATTTAGCATTCAGCATTCAGCATTCAGCCCCTTGCCCCTAAAGATAGGTATTTCTGATCATGTTAGATATGCGTTTATACCTTGTCACTGACCGGTCGCATTTGGCTGGCCGCGATTTTCTGACTGTCCTGGACGCTGCCTTGCGTGGCGGGGTCACCATGATTCAGTTGCGCGAAAAAGAAGCCAGTTC
>Ga0209510_1003754_pt1 | contig 13980 bp, 11 predicted proteins | sample BiotimSIPDNA_FD_185749 | JGI IMG/M metagenome (GOLD analysis project Ga0209510, IMG submission 185749) | Anaerobic biogas reactor microbial communites from Washington, USA - Biogas_R1 time_0 SIP DNA (SPAdes) (version 2) | ecosystem: Engineered > Bioreactor > Anaerobic > Unclassified | place... | reverse complement strand
AGGTTATTACCTGATATTTAATTGGCTATTATATGGACAACAACCCACTAAGTGATCGCGAACGCGAAATTCTCCAACTTGTAAGTCAGGGAAAGAGCAATAAACAAATTGCTGCTGACCTGTTTATTAGCGTTAATACTGTAAAAGTCCATGTCTCAAATATCTACCAAAAAATAGGTGTTTCATCGAGAACAGAAGCAACTCGCTATGGGATTGAACACGGGATAATAGAATCACCCGCCTCCCCTAGTAATTCAGATGCGCTTCTTAGCCCATCAACTACTTTAGCCGACAACAATGAGATCAACAATTGGAAAGTGGTTGTCAAAAAATATTTGTGGGTAATAATTCCTTTAGGGATCATTTTGATTATTTATTTTTCTTCATTGATTGCTTCTGCTTCAACATCATCAACGCCGACCACAACTGTTGACCCACTCTATGAAGCCCTTATCAAGCAACAGTGGCAGGATCTGAAACCTATGCCACGTGCCCGAGCAAGAATGGCTGCAGTCGCCTTTGATAATGAGATCTATGTTATTGCTGGTGAAACCAATCAGGGTGTTTCCGCAATTGTTGAGCGATATGACCCGGATAAGAATTCATGGAGCCAGCTCACAGACAAGCCGACACCCGTTAAGGATATATCAGCCGTACTTATTGGAGAAAAAATCTATGTTCCCGGCGGAATGACTGCAGGGAATAGACCAACAAAAATTCTCGAGGTTTATGATCCTCGTAAGGACCTGTGGGAGCGAAAAGCTGATTTACCTACAGCGATAAGCGGTTACGCCTTAGCGGCATATGAAGGTCAAATGTATCTGTTTGGGGGATGGGATGGAATGAAGGTGCTAAATGTGGTCCTCAGGTATGATCCTATTAGCAACTCCTGGCAAAAAGGTACACCCATGTTAACAGAAATGGCGTTTATGGGAGCCGCAGAAATAAATGGTGAAATTATAATTGTTGGAGGTTGGGACGGTAGAAATTCACTTGATGATTGTTCCAGCTATAATCCAAGTCGTGATTTTGAAGGGGAGTCCCCTTGGTCAGCTTTAGCACCTCTGCTTGTCCCTGAAAAAGGCATATGTGCTCAGAGCATTTCAAATTATGTCTATGTGGCAGGATCAAGTTCTATTTACCAATTTGCTTTTGATTCAAATTTTTGGTCGACGCTCGATTTGGATTCATACCAGCACAACAACAACTATTCCAGCCTGGTTGCGCTGGATGGTTACATTTATAGTTTGGGAGGATATAATGACGAGAAACAGATTCATGACCGCATTTCACGGTTTATGATAACCTACACGATTATGTTTCCCATTATTAATAAATAGCTAAAAAATAAAATCAAGATACAAGATCAATGCCGTTAGTAGTTACAATTTCTGATATTTAATTCTTAAACTGAGTATGACAAAACTTTACAAACAGAACTAACAATAAAATCGTTGTTATTTATTTCGAATCTTCCACTCTTTTTATTATTGACACAAGAATGTCAATACCGGGCACTATCATGTTTCTTTTGTGAGCCAAGGTCCTCTTTTACTTTCCAAACCTCTATCAGTACCTACTTGATCATTTGCACAAGTTGATTGTAAATTACTTTTCGCCTTTGCTTTGGAACGAACACGATTTGATTTTTACACATCAATTTCGTGCGCAATAAACTATCTTATATTGGCTTTTCAAAACTGCTTCCCTATCTCGTTTAGAATTTGAAACCTCACATGGTCATCGTAAAGGTGTTTTGGTTTGGGTCTACCTCTTTGCCCCCACATGCTACATGAACGTTTTTTTGTCGAACACCTTTTATTAGTTCGACTGTTTGAAGGCATAAAAATAGAGCTGGCCCTTTGAGGCCAGCTCTTAAGTTACAACTATTACTCTATTGAATATTTACACCTTGGTAATCTTCACCGACAGAGTTGCCACCACCAATGTAGGTCTGGATTCGGACAACTACAGCCAATTCACTACCTGCAGGTCCTTCAACTATAGCCGCACCACCGAATGAACCGTCAGGATAGGCTCCAAATTCACTTCCGGCAGATCCAATATTTGTTGGATTTGAATTAACTTTACCAGCAACCGGGATAGCTGCAAGGGTGTGAGTTCCAACCAGAGTACCAGTCTTGTCGTAATACTTAACTGAGACGGTGCCAGCAGCAAGATCTGCTGTGCCAACATTTTGAATTGCTATATAAGCTCTTTGGCGAGTTCCATCCAACCAATGGGCTTCTGTCCAACGGACATAAGGCAATGCGACTTTTTCACCACCACCTGGGAAACCGAGGAAAGCTGTAGACAACCCTCCACCGTATACTTTCCCAACAGCAACGATGTCGCCGGTAGCAGTGATTGTAGCAGATCCAAGGAAGCCAACCGGATTGGAAGCACCACAACCATCAAAACTCTTCTTTGCGCCTGCTGCTAATGGATAAGGTCCATCAATTTTCCCATTACTATACGTAACGGTTACATCTATTGAAGCAGTAGTGGTATTCTGTACAGCATACGCCGTTGTAGTATCAGAATTTGGACCGAAATTGCATAGAGCAGATGGCATGTAAATTTTTGTCGCTGACTCAGTAGCGCCCTCAAATGCGTACGCAAGATCTCCAGTAATCTGGAGTTCCATAGATGAAGCTACAACAGATCCAGGTGTCGTAGTTCCAGTTTTTACCGATTTGATCTTAACTGAACCATTGAATGTCGATGCAGTAATACCTGAGAAATCTCCCATATCAATAAACTCTGCTGCCCCTGAAGGCAGGTTTGTGATGGTATGAGTTATCGGCGTGCCCGAGACAGGGACAAACGTCAGGGTTATGTCAGCACCTACTGAATCTACATTTTGCACAGAAAACATACTGTGATAACCAAATGTATTCTTTAAAACTGTAGGCACTAAAACATCACTAGCACCACCGGAGAAACCGCTTGAAAGGGGTCGATTTTTCACAGAGCCAGAACCAATCTGTACCAAAGTCGCTACTAATGGTTGATCTGATGACATAACCGCCGACCCTAAAAATCCTGCTGAAATTTCGGTTACACCACCTACATAGAGCGAAGTTCCTGCACCAGCCGGTAAAACTGGCCTGGTTATTGTGATTGGCGTCCCGCTTCCTTGCGCATAGAAGTTCAGACTAACATTCGCATCTCCAGCTCCTACGTTTTGATAGGTTATCGAGGTTACAAATGCAGTACCATAGGCAGCAGCTTCTACAGGCTTCTGGATACCAGCAAATGCTGTTACTAAAAGCAAAACAACAAGTATTGACATTAATTTTGATTTCATATTGATCCTCCAATTTGATTAAACAAATATTAACTGAAAATCTGACCTCACGCAATAATCCTTAAGAATTATTTCATCGAAAAAACACATGCGTTATAATATCTCACACCAAGAATAATGAGGTAAACATGAAAAATCTGTGGTCATTAGTTCTTATAGCCATATTATTAATTACTGGAGCATGTCAAATTGATAGCGGGGTACCTGTCATAGAAAAGGATGCTGTGACCCCAGTTGCACCCACACCAGCCGAAGGTCAGTCAACTGTCATTGGAAGAGCTTTAAACTCATCCGGTGAACCGCTGATAAACATCTCCATTCGCTTAGCGGAAGTTTATCGGGGAGAGGACGGAAATGCAGCATTCGCCCTGGATGAAGCTTTTAGCCCAGCTGCACTCACCGACAATCAGGGCTTTTTTATCTTTAATAGCATTCCTGCGGGTGAATATGTCCTTTTTATTGGTTCGATTACAACTGAGTTTATGATAGTTCAAAACTCGGATGGTTCCGCAGTGGTTTATAAAGCCAATCCAGGTGAAATCCTTGAGATTGAGACTATAACTGCCACATTTGATTAACCGAACTACATGAAAAACAGATTTATTGAAAGTTTCCAGGAGATTTTTTTCAGAATTAAAGAACCTGAAACTTATAACCTAATCCAAAATATAAAGTCACATAACTTAACATATTTAGATAATCCAGCGTTATTTGATTTAGTCCAAGCTATAAACTTAACAATCGATGTACCTGGAATAATGGTTGAAGCAGGTACTGCTTTAGGGGGGTCTGCCATTTTAATTGCTTCAGTAAAGCCGCCAAAAAAAGAACTGTTTCTTTTTGATACCTTTACACAAATACCCCCTCCTTCCAACCAAGATGGGCGGGATGTCGTGGAACGCTATAAGAAGATAATCAACGGAGAAGCTGAGGGAATAGGTGGGGATGTCTATTACGGATATAACCAAAATTTATATGATCAAGTGAAAGAAAACTTTTCGATTTTCGGTATTGATTTAATAGAGAATCACACACACCTGATCAAGGGGTTATTTCAAGAAACCTTGATAATAAATCAGCCAGTAGCTTTTGCTCACATTGATTCAGATTGGTACGAATCAGTAAAATTTTGCCTGAATCAAATTATGCCCAACTTGCAAGTTAACGGTCGCGTTGTTATTGATGATTATGATCACTGGTCAGGATGTAAGTTAGCAGTTGATGAGTTTTTGCATTCTGATAACAACATAAAAAAGTATAAGCAACTTCATAAATCGCGCTTACATCTCCAAAGAGTATTTTAGTAACGCAGTATCTTCTTATATAATTTCAAATAATTATCAGCAATTGATTGGATATCATATTGCCAGATTGTTCTTTCTGCTTCTTCCACAAATAGTTTTCTTTTGTGAGGAGCATCAATCAGTTCAACGATAGCATTCTTAAGTGCAACCGGATCCCGATCTGGGACCAATATGCCATTGACCCCATTTTGAACAAGCTCTCTTGTCCCTGGGATATCGGTAGCAATCACAGGAACTCTACAAGCCATTGCCTCTATAACTACGGTTGGCAAACCTTCCCAAAGTGATGGGAGAACAAATATGTCCATATTTGTCAATAATGCCGGCACATTATCTCTCAGCCCTAAAAATTTAATGTTGTCAATAAGATGTAGTTCTTTTCTTAGTTGAATCAGGTTATCTCGCAATTCACCATCTCCGACAACAACAAGAACGCAATTTGGAAAGAGTTTTATAACCTCTGACATTGCTTCAAAAATATACGGGTATCCCTTTTGTTCAGCAAGTCGTCCTACACATCCAATAAAAATGAGTTTCTGAGAAAAAAAACTTTGATCCTCATTAATAAGGGGTATCTGACTTTGTTTTTTTATTTCAATTAATTCAACACCGTTATAAATCAGGTGCACTTTCCTTTTATCAACCTTTTTGCCTGGAAGGTTGGTCAAGTAATTACACAATGCTTGTGAGACGCCTACCTCGGCATCAAGAACAGTCGGAAACAATCTTTTTATAAAAATTGGAAAGAGTAACCATGTCCAACGTCCTTTATCCCACTCTTTACTAATGTGACATGTGCGCAATGCTGATCTTGTAAAACCCAGCATTTTCAACAATACGGCCGCAAGAGTTCCTAATTGAAAATGACTATGGATTACATCAACCTTTTCCTTTTTAATTATTGACAACAATCGAAAAAAACCTTGAAAAAATTTTAGAAGATTGTTGTAACCGCCCCATTCTGAAACAAAAAAGGTTCTAATCCCCTCTTTGTTTAGAGTCTCAAGCCACTTGGTCTCAGCCTCAGTGTGAACAGAGTAATAAGCACAAATCCACACATCACAGATATCCTGTTGATTGAGTGCTCTCGCAAGTTTTATACCAAAAAGCTCTGCTCCTCCGCTATCTCCACCAATGTCTAAACCCTTAATTATCTGGACAATTTTAATTTTTTGATTCAAGAAACACCTCTGTGAGTTCATAGGGAAATGTATTCAATGTGTCCACAACCATCACCATGGTCGTGTCTATTTCTTTGATTATCTCACTTCGGTTTCCCCACATATCATAGAAATAATTCAAGATACTGCTTGTCGATAAATAATTAATGTCCAGATAGTATTTTTCCATTCCAAGTGAAATCAACATTCCAAGGGTTTTGTGAAGATAACCAATAAACAATGTTGGTACACCCATCGACATTGAAAAAATTCCCGAATGAAGCCTGCTGGCAATAAATAAGTCCATCTGCCCATAACAGGCTTTTAACTCTTCAGGGGACAACAAATCTTCAATCTGTGTGACCCCCCTTGTTCTGCAGTTTTCGGGAATCAGATTTAAGACTCTGGCAATACCCTTGCGGTCGTCCTCATCATCTGTTGGCCCTCTCACTTGACTGAACATGTATATGTGGGCATCATTATCTTCGACCAGCTCAGTAATTGTCTCAGCTAAACTTTGATAATATAAAGTAATAACTTCATCAGCGAGGTAGCTTGGCATATTTGAAATTACAGTAATTCCTATATTCTTCCGTGTAGTATCAAATCCTAATGTCGTAAGGATTTTGATGGCTTGAGTTTTACTGATTGGGGGAAAGGTGAAAGCCGGATCAAACATAAACGAGGGTTTTGAACCTGTTAAACCTAATTTTTTCACCAGTTCCATTGATTTAGTATCTCTGATGTAAACCTTCTCAAGATTACTATATAGATATCTAACCAACATCTTTTCAAACTTTGTTTTTAAAGGACCGATAGATTGGGGAAAAACTACAATCGTTTTCCTAAATACTTTGCCCAGAAATATCGGTAAGCTTACTACAGGTAAAGGCCAGCCAAATTTGCCACTCGAAAAAATCTGATTACCCGAAACTGCAACCATCAAGTCTGACGACGAAATTTTTTCATAAAGTGTTATCCATTCTTTTGGAACTATTTTTTTGAACTTCCAGCAAATTTTTAATTTGTAAAGAAACAAAAAGAAAAATGATTTCATGAAAGAAAAAACCTGGAATCGTGGCTTTATTGACTTATCCCATATTCTTAATATCCACCACGGCGAAGCAATAATTTCAACATCCAACCTAGCCCATTCAGGTTCTTCCGGCCAGTTTGCGACAACGCTTATCTCTATGTTTCCTAAAGCTTTTCTTAAAAAATAAATGGTTTGGGCTAATAACGCAAAATCGCCGGCATTTTTCGATGAATGCACACTAACAATTAATACCTTCAAAATCTGAGATTTATTGCCAAGCTTTTTACTCATATTTGCGTCGGTTTCTCCAAATAATCAGGAAGTAACCCAGTACAAGCAGGAATTCCCCAAAAACATAGATCCAAGCCACACTGGTTACACCAAAACGAGGAATAAATATTAGATTCAAAAAAATGGCAAGTATTGCAACTATCAATTGCGGCAACAATCTTTTCTTCTGTTGGTTCATGATGATAATAAGAAGAGCAAAACCAAATGAAACAGATTTGAAGAGTAATATTGGGCTAAGTATCATAAGTAAGTTGCCTGACTCCTCAAAACTTGAGCCTAAAAAGGTTGTTGCAACAAAACGTCCGGTTAAGAGAACGCCTAAAGTTAGGGCTGAGCCTATAAGGGTAAAAAACACAAAAGCTTTTTGCGCTAATCGTCGATAATCTTTGCCTTCCGTTGCTGACATTTGTTTAGCAAATCTGGGTAACAAGTAAACATGGGCAGAATTAGGTATGATAAACAATGCGTGAATGATACCAGATGCTGGTGAATAGAGACCAGTGTCGATGAAAGAGAAAAAAGAAAGGATTGCTACATGCACGTTAGCATAAATCATTGCCAGGATCTCTGAATATCCAAATTTTGAAGCGCTTTTCAATATCGCAGGGAATTCACTAATATTTTTTTTACTCAAAACAGGTCTTATAATAGCGGTCGCGCCGATAAGTATTATTAATGAAACAATAAATCGGGAAAATATGACCGACGATATTGTTAACCGATCCAATGAGCTTAAAATGCATAATAATATTAGTTTTCCAGTTCTGGATGTTAAAAGAAAGATGTTAATCTGTTTAATCTTTCCTTGCGTATTCCAAGAGGTAACCAGTGTGTTGAACAAAACATCAGCAAGCACATCAAATACAGCAAGAAACACAAGAGTAAATGTGAATGCTTCTGGCCTAATGACTGGCAATATGACCAAGCAGCCAATGATCCAAAAAAATCCTATTGTCAGTTTGATCTGAACAACTTTACCTGTGAGTATCCGTATAGATTCTTGAGAATGAGCTTCATTAAGCATCCAAAGGTCCAAACCAAAATTAACGAGTGTTATTGTTATTCCCAGTATTGCGTACAAACCACTATAAATTCCAAGTTTAACTGGACCTAGAAAACGTGCAACCAATATTGCGTAAACCATCATGGTTATTTGAGCCAACAAATTGCCCCCACTAAAAATTGCCAAGTTTTTTAAACCAGCTTCGGCAAAATTTACTTGGAAAAAGGTCAGTATTTTATTAGGATCTTTTTCTTGCTTTTTCAAAGAATCCTTTAATTGATTATCGGTTTGAAAACTCAACTTTTTCCTTCTACCAAATTTTCAAAAATTGCTTCTGAATTCTTTACGATTTTTCCCCAAGTAAAATTTTCGACTTGTATGAATCCTTGGGATCTCAAAACAGTTAATTGGCTTTCTTCTTGAATTAATTTCATTAATAATTGTGATAATTGGACTTCATCTCCGGGATTATAAAGTAAGATTGCGGTTGGTGCTCCGGCAAGTAATTTTCGATCACCCACATCCCCACTAATCACTGGCACTCCCATTTGCCAGCTTTCAAAGATTTTTAGTGGACATCGCCCCCTATCCGCTAAAGTATCATTGACAGGATCAACTGTAACATCCGCAAGTTGGTAATAAGCATTTATTTCATTTGGTTGTACTCTGCCTGTGAATACAACGTATTTCTCAATGTTCAATTCCTTTGCCAAATCTTTAAGTTTTTCCAAATCTCCCCCACCACCAACGATTAAAAGACGCACGTTCTCCTGGTTTGGAACAATTTTCGCGAAACTCCTTATCAGCAAATCCACAGGGTGGTTTACCAAGTTTAGACTACCCAAATAAGCTACAACCTTGTCGTCTCCCAAACCAAGACTCTCTCGTAAATCACTCAATTTCTCAACTGAAGCGGATTGGAATCTTTCTGTATCAACCCCGTTGGGTAAATAGTAGATTTTCTTTTCATCTATTCCCAGCTTTTGCATCCGCTCTTTATTAAAGTAAGTGTTTGTTGTGATCAAATCAGCTTTTTTGGGCAAAGTGTTTTCAAAGAATCGCAAAAGGGGTTTTTGCCAGAAAGAACCAGTTTTGTTTGATTCGGCTTCATAATCGTCACAATCAACAATTAGTGGAATTGATTTTTTCCGCACCACTCTTAAACCCGCAAGACCATTCATAGGATGTGGTTTCCCAACAAAAACAAGATCGGGGCTTTCTTTCATAGCTTCTTTTATCAATACGTTGGTAGCCTTGAGGCTCGTTTTTATCAACTCAATCGGTGAAAAATAATGTGTCTTATTATCAATCTTTTGAACATGCATTTGAGAGACATAACGAACATGCACGCCCTGATCCCAGTAATCGCGAGTCTTCTCAGATTCAAAGTTTGAATGCAGAGCAAGGATCGTTACACGATAATTTTGCCTCACAAGGTATTTAGCAAGTGGAAAATATCGGCCCAACCCAGAAGGACTGTTCAAATCCTGTGATAGAAGCATGATAAGGTAAGGGGTATGTTGGTCTGGCTTCATGCTAATCATCCTTTATTGAAGGAAAGGGCAACAAGGTGTTAACTAAATCAGTCCAAGACGATTGTAAGGATTCTGTTTCTCCAATTAAACTTTGAAGACAATTTTCCAATTGATGCATTCCACCAGCCAAAGATTCAGCATCATTTGCAGGGACAACAATTGATCCTGTTGGATTTTCAAGAACCGCATGGTCAGCAATTAATTCTGTAATCACAAGGGGTAGCCCATAGCCCATAGCTTGTTTGATAGAACCGCTCTGGGTTCCGCCTACATAAGGTGCCACAAACAAATCCGCAGCTTCAAAATACAATCCAGCCTCAGAATCCGGAATGTAATCAGCTCGGATCGTCACCATGTCGTTAATTCCTAATTCAGCGATTCGTTTCTCATAGTTCTCTTGATCCTCCCAAAATTCTCCGGCAACCACCAGATGGATGTTTGATCCCTTACTTTTCAGCACAGCCATAGCATCCAACAAGACACTTAATCCTTTATAAGGTCGAACAAAGCCAAAAAACAGAGCAATGGGTGCGTCCAAGGGCAGTTCGAGTTTTGTTCTTACTTCAATTTTGCTCAAACCACTGGATGGAAATTGACGGTAAACCGGATGAGGAGTAGTAAGGATTTTCGCCTGAGGCCTAACCACGCTGCGCAAACGTTTAGCTTCCCCTTCCGTCATGGTCACAAAAGAATTTGCTTCTCGCAGTGCCCAAGCGGTAAGTTTTGTATCTATCCAAGTCGCTTCATGCGGAAAGGCGTTATGAACCAGGATTTTTATGTTTATCCCAGCTTTTTTCAACTTGTGAATGAGCCAGGAGGTCGCCGGTGCCCAAAAAGTAGTCCACCATTGGTAAATAACAAGGTCAGGTTGAAAGTCCTGAATTTCCCTAAAAGTCACCTTCCAATCCATTATGTTCAAAGGGCTAAATAAAAAATTCGTGTGTACCACGGATAAAGTTTGACTGTGGTCTTTTTCGGATTTACCAGGATAAAGCAGCTTAGGATATTGCTTTCGAAAAGAGATTACTTTGACATCGTGACCCAAATCCAATAGCTGTTCAGCTAAAGAGGCTGAAAAACGGGCAATGCCACCACGATAAGGTGGCATCGGGCCAATTATTGCGATTTTCTTAGAGTTTGTTGTCACTTACGCTTATTCGTTAAGTAATTAAAATCCTCAATCATAGTACCTCATGGTTAAAAAAACAGATACTAAATGAGGGTCAGATGCTAAATGAATAGCATTTTCTTATTTCAAGATTTTACCTTATTATTATTTGATATCACTCTGGCATTGAAAAATTATTTGTATTACCACTTTCACTCCTACAATTACAGAATGAAGTGGAAATAGAGGATATTTTTTAGCTGACACTATTCAAAATTTGAGAAAAACAATCATCATTAATTCAAATTATCTTTAATGATCCCATTTGCATTATAACTGTCAATCAACCAGATTGAGACACCTTCATTTTCGTAGAGTTTTTCTAATCCATCACAATTTGACAAAGTCTCCGCCTGGATGCCTGTGTTGCCTTCACGAACATATAAATAATTCAGTTCTGCTTCTTTAACTAATTCCCAGAAATCGGTTTCACAAGTAGTTACAATCGAAGCTCTTTGAGACCAATCTTTCCAAGTTTCTGAGACATACAAATCATTTCCAAACGGATAGAAAATTGTTGGAGCAATGCTCCAACGCCGGGTTGACGGTAATATCCATCCGCCACCATCCACCCCCCTGTATAGGCCATATCCCCAATTAGTAGTATTTACAAAAAAACGAGCGTCTTCTGGTGTGTGTTGTTTTATCCATTCAAGCGCACTTTGATCGTCCAAACTCATCAGAACAGTTGAATCATTGATGGCATCGTAATTTTCAAATGCGCCAAAGCTAATCAAACCAATAAGCAAAAACAAAATCGGCAAAACTGCATATACTTTTTTTTCAATTTTTTTGGTCAAAGAGTGTAAAAAACTGACTGCAAAAAAAGCGCTAACAACGCTTATAACAATAAATAGAACAAGATCAAAATAATCGCTTCGAAAACTAAAAACAACTATTCCCGTTGGAATACTAAAAAAGCCAACAACGATCGACCACAAACCAAATTGGAGCCAATCCCGTTTAATAAACATATAGAACAAACCCAACACCGCCAGACCCATTAACAAATAGGATGCGTTAGGACCGAGAATATACTTGAGGTAATCAATCTGATCTCGATCAAATGTCAAAGCACTCTGAGAAAATTGAATCCCTTTATCAACAATACCAGCAGAATAGTGGAAGACGCGCAGATACCAGCGTGTGCTGGCTAAAAGGCCTAAAAAAGCAGGGACAGCCAGGGTCAAGAGCATTGGCCATTCTGCTTTTTTCTTTTTGATCGACTCAATGACCCAATCAATACCAATAATCACCAAATAAATAGCCAGCAAAAATGCCACCAGATAATGGCTGAGTAGCGTTCCAACTGTAAGCAAAAAAAGCCCGCTCGTCTGCCACCATTTTGCTGTTCCCCTGCGCAACAGCTCAATTTCCGCCATGGCCACGGGCAGGATCAGCACGCCTGTTAGAAGCGTGTAACGACCCCAGCTCAAGTAATAACCCGGCATTTTGGTCATAAAGGTGACAAAGAAGGCGGCCAGCAAACCGACCCGCCAATCTTTCCCAATTGCTTTTGCCAAAGCATATACCGAAAGCCCAACGCAGGCGTTCATTACCTGCCCCAACAGCAGCACGCTCTGCTCGGGTGCCAATCCGCTCAAAACCGAGAACAGGGCTGTGACAGCATGAAAAGCAAAATGATAATAGAACGGACCCGGCAGATAAGGCTCGAGTGTACTGGGCAGTCCGCCCGCTTCGATCATCTTCCGGATAATGAGCACGTGGTGTTGCGAATCGACCCAGTTAGGGAACACCAGGTCTTTGGCCTGCCATAAACGCCAAAAAGTGAAGATCCCCAAAACCACCAATGCGACAAGCCAGGTCCAGTTAAAAGCGGTTTTACCTCTGCGGATCAAACCAGCCAGCGTCAACCCAAAACTCAGCCCTAATAACAAACCTAGCAATAGAGGGGTGAAACTAAGCCGAATGGTATAAAACGCCAGCGTGACGAGCGTGATAAAACTGGCGCTGATTGCAAAAATCCTCGCAAGGGCTTCGCCCCCATCCAGTTCGTGGTCCCCCAGCCACAGCCACCATGCCAAACCGGGCAGGCACAGTCCCAAAAAAGCCAGGGCTACTTGCAAAGCCGCACCTCGCTTTTATCTTCGCTTTGCTCCAGCAGTTCAGCAATTGTCTTTCCAAGCACCGGATGAACCAAATCCGCCGCAATCTCATTCAAAGGTGTCAGCACAAAAGCCCTGTCCTGGATTCTTGGATGAGGGATCTGCAATCTCCGTGTATTCCGGATCAGTTGATTAAAAAAAAGAATATCGATATCAATCAGGCGCGGTCCATAGCGGAAGTTTGCCACCCGACCCAATTCTGTCTCCGTCTTTTTCAGGAAGTTCAACAAGCGAAGGGGAGTCAGGTCGGTTTCCACTTTGATCACCAAGTTCAAAAAAGCCGGCTGTTCAAGATAGCCCCAGGCGGCTGTTTCATAAATTGAAGAGGATCTCAACACGCGCATTTTCTTACTTAACGCGGTTACTGTCTGGCTCAGATTCTCGCGCCGATCCCCTAAATTACTCCCAAGCCCCAGGTAAGCGATGCTCATCCCACCTGATTTCCAAAAATATCGATCAAGTCAGCCAGCAGCCCAAAAGCCGTGGTTTTAGGGCTGGGGTTGGATTCCAACACGCCTAAACCGGGCAGCACGTCCAATTCAAAGTTGACAAAAGAAGATGTGCCACTAACTGTATAAAGCGGTGAATCAGGCCCAATCATTTCAGGTTCCACGCGGGTAAAGAAGGCTCCATCTTTCCACCTGCCCTCGCAAATCAGTTTCCAGCGCTTGCCCTCTGCCTTAGCCTGGTCGATCATCGTTGGCGTTATGCCGCGGATGCCGGTAGGCTGGATATCTTGTGGAGTTAGCTTTTGCCCCATCAACACGTTTGAGAGCGCCGCAACTTTGATGGCGGCATCCCAGCCGTCAACGTCATTGCTTGGGTCGGTTTCGGTGATCCCAATCGAAGCGCCGTAGGCAATGGCTTCACTCAAAGTTTCTCCTTCACGCATCCGATCCAGCAAAAGGTTGGTACAGGAATTCAAAATGCCATAAAAGCCTAACAATTTTGCCCCTGCCAAAGGCTGTCTGAAGAGCGAAAAGATGGGAGCCCCATCCATGACGGCCGATTCAAAGCGGAATTTGCGCCCATGGTCCTTGGTCAGTT
>Ga0209510_1003750_pt1 | contig 13986 bp, 11 predicted proteins | sample BiotimSIPDNA_FD_185749 | JGI IMG/M metagenome (GOLD analysis project Ga0209510, IMG submission 185749) | Anaerobic biogas reactor microbial communites from Washington, USA - Biogas_R1 time_0 SIP DNA (SPAdes) (version 2) | ecosystem: Engineered > Bioreactor > Anaerobic > Unclassified | place... | reverse complement strand
ATTTACGCTTGTTTTGATTTGCAACACTAAGATAAGTGAAAAATCTGACATGGCAAAATCCTGAGCAACTTTTTGTTGCTCAGGAACTTATAAATAAAGTTAAATCAAAGTGTTGCGGAATTAAGGATGAATAAATTGATTCACTCTTTGAGCAAAGAAGAAGATAAAAAAATTCAAGATCAGACAGATGATTACTTAATTCAGAAATTTTATGAGCAAAAATAATTCAAATCCAAGAGGGACTGTGACCAGTGTGCCACCTAAGGCAACCCCACAAAGTCATCAAACTCCAACAAGTAAACTTCCTCCTCCACCACCTAAAAGTAAATAATATGAGTAACGAACCACAACAAAGGGAGCTACCGAAGGTATCAAAGTTGCCCCCTCCACCACCACCCAAGAAATAAAAACATTCTAATGTCTAGAATTACTATACCAGAAATGGAAGCAACTGGTAATACTCCAGAATCAGCCTTCTCACAAATAATGTTACTCGCTGAAAGTGCAACGAAGCGTTTGTCTGTCGGACATCGAAAGAATGATCTGACAGATGCTGTTGGTACACTATTAGCTATGGGGCAGAATTTTCTCAAACAAGCAAAGTCTTTACAGGCTTTAGCCGAGCAGGAACAAGATGCTATGTCTTGTTACGGATTGATACGAATGCAAGCAGATAACCTCTGTGTTATGTATCGCATTTATGCCAACAAGGACGAAGCTGAGACAACATTCAGGTATTTGCTTTATTTCTTGGATGGAAATAGGAAACGCAAGGAAGTTCTCAGTTTTGACTATCAATATGATGGATATTGTACAAAAGAGGAATATGATTCTATTCATAATCAAGTTATTTCTGCTAGAGCAAATGCAGATAGTATTATTGAAACTTGTCTAAGGCTGCTTGATAATCATCCTTATAAGGTTCTGAACCCAACTCTCTTCCAGAAAATTGTGGATAATAGTAATTGGAAGTATGAATCCTTCGATGCTACTCTGACAAAACCACGAAAACAGAATTGGGAAGACTTGTATGCTCTGATAGACATTCGACCAAACATACAATCATTCTACTCATACACTTCACAGTACGTTCATGGATTGAGTAATTCTTTATTACTTGGGGAATCAACAGATGATTTCTATTCAATAAAATGTTTTGGAATCTCATTGCTCGGCAAATATTGGGAACTTTTGAACTCGCTGTTCGGTAAACAGATTGTCGTTAATGCAGCTGCACCATCGGTGATGGCTTTTATTAGAAAATGCATGGATGAGTATTTGTCAGGGAAAAAGAGTAAGGAATGACGATACAGTGAGGATTTTCTATAACCTTAAAAGGATGCTAAGTATCGTGCCATCATAATAATCATCTTATCAAGATTGACAACTGAATAAGATGACTAAAACCATACGAACCATTTGCCAATTACAATGACTATAATCGTAGTGAATAGAAAGAATCCTAGAGTGAAGTGAAGCGATGCAAAATATACAACTGGGCTTGCCTTTGGGTGGCAGACTCCAATCAAGCGAAGCGATGATGGGGTATTAGGCTGCCCCTCCTTGCTTTTGAGTGGACAGAGGCAAGCCTCTTCTGTATATCTATCTCGGCATGATATTGCCAGATTTCTATCATTTTGAATACCGTATTTCGAAGAACCTTCAAAGTCATAATAACTCTAATAGCTTGCTGTTTTATCTGGTCAGTTTCCCAAGCATCGATAGATGGTTGGGGTATTAGGCTTCCCCAGACTTTGAAAAAGTGGCATCGGCAAGCCGATAGGACTGACTTGATATAAACGACAGGCATTAATACTGGAATATATGGCCAGCCATGTGTGAGCACACTTTTATGCCAGATACCTTGACCTCTGCTTGCAGATTTATGTGGTCAGCCCAACGTTCGATGATAATCGAAACGGGTAGTGAGCTTCCCGATACTGGAATAACATGGCACATGGGCAAGCCCAGTGCCTCGAAGTCCAAAAAGAAACTAATCATATGTTGCCAGCTTGTCTGTACGGTAAGTCCCATTGCTGAATACAATTTTCTTGACCATCTCGTTGAGCCTGTCTGCAATGCGCTCACCATAATGCTCTCGGATTTGTTGCGGCGTGAGGTTGGTGGTGATGATGGTGAAAAGCTGCTCTTCGTAACGCTTTGTCAGCAGGTCAATGACTGGAGTATAGACATTACCATAGTCCATTACCTCAGATGGCTCTGTGCCAGGGTCATCGATGCCGAGCATATCAACACTGATAAGTTTACGGTATGCCTCATGGTTGTTCTTGCAAAGATGCGCAATGTACTTTGCATCTACAATCTGGATTCCGTAATTGCCGTCGTTGTCTGGCTTAGGAATGTGCAGAGAGTTCAGCAACTGCTGGAATGCTTTAAGCATAGTACTCTTGCCATTGCCACAGCCACCGCATAGCATCATGCCGAAATGGGATGATGGCGAGGTAAGCCAGTGAGCCATCTCGTTGAGTTGCTTCTCCAAATGTTCATTTGAGTAGAAGGTACGGTGGCGATATTCTACCTCAGCCATAATTGACGCTAAAAGCCAGGCATAAGCCTCTTCCTCTGGCATAGGCATCTTAAAACGTACCTTCATAGGCCGACGCTGTAGCAGAGATTTCTTGAATCCCTCTACGTCTATTTTGTGTATCGTTTCCATTTTTTATTTCCCTTTCTTTGTTTGAAAAATTTATAGAACCGCTTTTTATTATATTATCTTTCTCTTTATCTTTTAAAGGTGTAAAGTCTGCCGTCAATCCATCCGTCAACTCTACCGTCAAGTTATCCGTCCATTTTAATAGTGAATATTTGGACGGTACATGACGTGAACTGCCTTCGGTGAAAGAAATCAGTCCACGTTTGGCAAGATTCTTTCGAGCGTTGCAGAGCGTCTGCTTTGACATATGCAGCACTTCGCAGATTCGGACTGTAGAGCATGGCACAGGCATATTCCAACGATGCAGGTTGCACTCATTCACTATGAATGCGTATAGTGCAACCTCGCTCGTGGACATGTATTCCATGGATGAAGCACGCCAGAACTGGTTCATGTAATCAATGTACGTCATTCTCTTTCGCTGTTTTCTCGCCTTTGACTCTGATAGTTCCTGCTTTCTTTGCCAATTCAAGAGCAAGGTTTCCATCGATTACAATCTGACGGTCAATTTGGGTTATAGCATCGTCTATCACACCACTCTTCTTGATGCGATTGGCAGTTGGTACACTGCAACCGAATATCTGAGCGATTCCTTCAATACCATAGTAGATACGTCTTTGACTAAGACTCGCAATCTCTGTTGCCCAAGTAGCCATACGGCTGTCAATGAGGAAACTGAGTTCCTCTCCTGTCATCATTGCCACAGGTTTTTGTTTCAATTCATCGATATTCATATTTAATGTCATTTGAAATTAGTACTAAGAGGTCTGCAGAACCTCAATGAATCTCTGTAGAATCGATTCCAAGTGCAAAGGTAATGACATTTCAATGGGGCATTGGTCGGTTTATTTATACTTTAATAAAACCAACTGCTTTCAGGGAAACGTTCAATATCTATTAACTGTATATCAACAAGTAAAGCGGATAACCAGTCTTGCACCGATTATCCGCCTATCATGAGTCAAAAGAAGAGAGGTGAGCTTTATGCTACTGCTTCAAATATGTTTGACCACCGAAATATGATTTCTTTTGCTTTAGCCCAGGAACCCTTCTGTGCTCCGTGAAATCCAAAGTCTTTTATCTCGCCAAAGCGTCTTTGGGGACTGTCAATCCCGTACTTTCGTCCTGTAAACTGTTCGATGGCACGATGGAAAGTAGCATAACTGACACTCTCCTTAATGGCATCAGCTCGTATTAACGCCTTTAACATGTATGCTAGACAGATTGCCTCAGGATTCTCTTTAATAAAGCAAAGAATCTGTGCCTTTAATGCAGACTTATTTCCTATTAGCAGGCTATCGATACACTTTATTTCAACCTTTCTTCCTCTATTTCCTTCCGACTTGCTTAGTTCATAGCTTATATCCTTCCAGATTTCAGGGTCACATGAGGTTGCAACCTTTTCCCAAGATTCCTTAGTTCCCACACCAAGGTCAATGCTGCTTGGAACCATAAAGCCGACTGCCCCATGAATCATTGCCATATCCTCTTGGTCAAGAATTTCTTCGTTCAGAATGGTGTTCAGCGTTTTAATCATCTTTGTAGAGCCCCCATCAAACATCATGTAGTAGTACATGCATCGAATGACGTCGTTCTCTTCATCCATGGCTTTTGCCTTTAAATTGCTCACAAAAGATGGGACAAATGACATACATGCGTTCATATAGTCAGTAGCCTCTTCTATCAAAGAAAGACAGTTATCCTTGGTAGCCTTACCATCTTCTTTGCTTGTCTCGGCAATATAGGATTTGGCATATTGAGGAAGGTTTTGCCATATTTCCTCAGCAGATCCGAAGTCTGGCAATGATGACACGTTCTTGCCCATTGGCTTATCAGCCAAGCAATCACAGGCAAGATTGAACATTGCGTCCAATGCAGACAGGTCACCTGCACTGATGTTGTCCATCTTGTTCTTGAATTCCGCATAGATATCTTCATGCTCTGCTTTCCAAGAACAGATGCTTAGTGATGCCCTTTCTCGCAATTCGTGGAAATCGCTCAAATTGCTTAATTCATCAAGTATATTCATCATACGTTATACAATATTAGGTTGATACTACATGGCTTTTGCGAGAAGCTGTGTTAACTCCTCATTTGACAATTTTGAGAGCTTTGACATCAGTTCATCCCGCTCGGCAGATTTCGTGTCGAGGACAAGCAGTTTGGAGTTGTACTCCATCTGCATTTCAATCGGGTATGTGTCCAGATACACATTGGTCATGTCGTTTGAGTTGCTGGAATGCCCCATGCTTTCATCAATGTAAGTCTTCTCCACACCTGCATTACGAAGGTTTGTGGCAAACGAGTGGCGGCACCAGGTTCCTGACGGTTTTATTGCTTTTTCCCATCCAAGAACATCGTGGCATATCTTGGTCACACGGTCTTTGATGTTAGAGTTTTCCTGTGCCGTTAGTTTCCGTCTTTCTTTTTCACTTGTCTCCCCGTTGAATATCTGAGGGAACACGTAACTTCCAAGTGCGGGAGGTGCTGCGATTTCATCGAGTATAACTTGCAACGGTTCAATGATAGGTATGACGACCTCGGAATTATTGGAACTCCTGTCTGCTGTCTTCTTACGGTTGAATAGGAATGCCCTTCTACCTGTCTGGAAATAATAGTCGTTATATTGCAAACGTGCAGCATCAGCAAGATTAAATCCGTTGCAGAGATATTGGGCAAGGAACAATCCAAGGGAATAATGCGCTCTTTCAGCATAGCCCTTCTTCCATGTCTCAGGATAGTTCTTGTTGATAAAAACATGGTATAGTTCCGTAAACTGTTCTCGTTTCAGATAGACTTTCTTCTTCACCTTGCCTCGTGGAATACTGACAAGATTCTTCTCCTTCTTATTTGAGAAGGGATAGGTCACATCCAATAAATATCCCTGACTGCGACAGAGATTCCAGATGGTGCGGCAGGAACGAAGGTAAAGTCCAACAGTGGCATCAGATATTTGTCCTTCAATGTTGCCATCTTTACCTTTAACGCCATTGGACATACAATCCTTCCATTTCTGTATTTCTGCCACACTGATATTAAACCCCTTGATGGTATCCTTCCCCAAGAACTTTTGGAAGGAGTTCAATGCACTGATGTAGCTGTCGCTTGTAGAATAACGCTTGCCGTTATCGTCGTTCTGAAGATGATAGATGTATTCTTGCCAAATACCGATAAAAGACTTGTCTTCTTTGGCAACCTCGATATTGGAATTGCCTGTGGTGACAGCCACACGTACCATCTCATAAGTGAAAGGATTTCCCTTGCTGAGATTGACGAGCATTTCCTTGTATTTCGGAACGATTTCCTCGCGCCACATCTTCTGCTCCTTATAGTTTTCTGATGAACTCTTGGTAGCAGTACAGATGTCAGAAAATCGTTTCTCGGAATAGGAACCTCCGACTTGATGATAGAAGAACTTGCGGTCAATCGTGAATCGAATGGCCAGAGGGTACTCACTCACATTCTTGCGATTGGTGCGAGTGTCAAGAACTAAAGAAGCGTTGCAATTACGCTCTTTAATGACTGGTAATGATTTTGTTAATTTCATGACTGAAATGGTTTTAATGAATTAAACATGTTTGTTCTCACGCATGCAACCATTTCAGTACACATATATATACAAAAACAGCTGCGTTTGACCATTGCCGAAGCAATAATCAAATGCAGCTGTGCAATCTTGGCATCTTCTGTCGCTGTATGGGAACCGGGCTTATGCTAATCGGTCTCACCCCCTGAAGAGCCTCTTGTGTGGAGTTGGATAGAGTATCTTCCGACTAATACTCCCTCCGCACGATGATCCATCGGAATGTTTTCGTTAAGCCAAATGATCAAAGCCAAACTTGTTTGAGCTTTGACATGGCGAGAAAACAAAGGATATAATCCAATGGTTTTTACCAGTCCACGTTCTGGTGAGCAGACTCACTTTGACTTCGTCTTATTCCCTCACGACTCGACATAATTGATGCAAGCATCATTCTGTTCTCGCTGCTCTGTCATTTCCTGTCAGAAACAAGAAGAGCAACATTTCGTTCATGGCCCGCCCAAATGCTAAAGCGTTGCAAAGGTACATCTTTTTCCCTAACGGAACGTAATAGTCTGGCAAAAAATAGAGTATCTTTGAGCATCTTTAACTATCATACTTGGATAGAGTATGAAATTCATACTCGAAAGATTAGATGCTACCTTCATTTTTGCAATGAGTCTAACAGGTTAGATGCTATCTCAGGATTTCGGAATCGAATAAGATTATCTTCAAGGGATCGATATCCAAGGATATTGACACTGCCGTACCAGATGGTACTTTTGTCAATAATGGCAGCATGAAGGGAAAGATGCTCATTGTAGATGACAGATATTCCCTGATGCTGCAAGCGCAAGGTATCATCATTCTCTTCTTTTGTGTGCAATACTATTTCAATGCCATTTGCTATTAAATCAGCAAGACGGTCTGCTATCTGTGAGTGTCGTCCTGTTTTTACTTTAGGACATGAGAGAACAACAGATTGCTTGGCCTTTGATAAGTCGGAGATAAAAGGCGATTCAAAGTCCTGACCGTCGTAAATCACATCGGTAATAGGGAATAGACTGTCAAATGCCTCATTGTTGCGGATTCTATACCCGATAGAAGCGTAACCTTTCAACCGCTTGCGATACATGGACTCGCATATAGGAACACGGATGTCAATGTAATCATAAATCTGGACATCTTGCTTACCTTCAAACTCTCGATGCAAACGTCCAGCATATTGGGCAATGATACCTTTCCATGCTACTGGAGATACGAGGAACAGCGTGTCAAGCCTTGCATAGTCAAAGCCCTCACCAACATATTTTCCTGTAGCCACAATAACAAGCTGCTCTGATGGTGGAATCGACTGTAGATGTTCCATCTTCTGTCGTTTCTCCTTTGTCCTTTCAGAGCCAATGAGAGTGATGACATTCGAACAATGAGGCTTAAGCAGTTCTGCCAATGTCGCCACATGGGAAGTTCGATTAGTGAGGATAATTGGGGAACGCCCTTCTTTCAGGACTTTAACAACATCCTTGACGATAAATATGTTTCGATATTCATCCTCTGCCAGTTGTTCGGCGACTTTTGTATACGAGAGATCGCTACCAGCAATGGGTCTGAATGGTGTAAAACGAGGTACCAGCAAACGCTCGAAAGTCTGGCTTAGCATCTGACTCTTTGCATCTGCGCTGTATCTTATTGGACCACACTGCATGAAAATGATGGGCTGGTGTCCATCTTTACGAATGGGTGTCGCAGTCAAGCCATATACATAACGTGCATTAACGGCTTTAAGTATCTGTTCAAAGTTTACAGCTGAGACGTGGTGGCACTCGTCGGCAATCACCATGCCATATTCCTTGACGAAAGGCTTTACATCATTGTCAGATATGCAAGACTGCATTAAAGCAATGTCAATGATGCCATGAAGTTTTTTACCAGTTGATGATAAGGTGCCAATGGGCGAAAGTGGTTTTCTTCGTTTGCGCTTGACCTCGTTCTCCTCAGGGATTGTGTCAATCGTCAAGAACTGCTCCAATGCCTTTACCCATTGGTCAAGTAAGGCTTTTGTGTGAACAAGTACCAGCGTGTTTACTCTATGTTTTGCTATCAATCCTATTGCAGTCACAGTCTTACCAAATGCCGTTGTTGCAGAGAGTACACCATTATTATTGGATGCCAATACATTGACTGCCTTCTGCTGATCGTCCCTTAACACACCATTGAACTGAACGGAAATCGGTTTGCCATGATTGCATTTGTCTTCAATTCGATAAGGAACGTCCTTTTCTCTTAACAATGCAATGACTGCATCCTCACATCCACGAGGTAAAGCGAGGTATTCATCGTCTATGTCTGCACAGGAAATGATGCGAGGCGTTTGATAGGTTGACAGTCTCAATGCCTGTTTGCTGTAGAACTCCGGATTACGGAATGAGGCTATTCGTTTGAGATGGTTGAGGACTTTCGATGAAAGCTGGTTCAACGGAATATAGAGCATGTTTGACCGTATGATGATGACCTCTGACGAGAAATCGCTCCTTCCTATCTCTTTCGGCATTGGTGTCTCCCATGGCTTACTCTCACTAGTCTTTGAAAGTTCACCAAGAGGATGTATGTTGGCAGTCTTTTTCAAAATATCCTCCAGTAACTGCTCAGAGAGTTTACCAACATTCAACAGAAACTCCCATTGGTCAGGGTATGGTTCAAAATTCTCATCTACGAACACGCTATTGCCATGTTTCCTGGCATTTCCCTGTAACGGCAGAGCAACTAAATTGCCCAGTCCTCCTTCAGGCATCGTGTCTTGGTTAGGAAAGAAACGGTCGTATGATTTGAAACCAATTTTCCCGTTCCTATTCATCGCCTCCGTAAGTATTGCATTGCCAAGCCTCCGTGCTTTGACAGCCAGCACAGGAACTTCAAAGAAAATCCATACATGGGCACCATTGCCTGAACGGGAACGCTCTACAGAACAAGGAATGTTCCAACTCATACAGACATCAACAAATGCCAGCACATCATTTTGATAGCCATGTTCGCAGTTCTTGTCATCAAAATCCGTACATAGGAGGTGACAAGTGTTGTCTTCATTAAGAACATAAAGACCAATTACATCCCTGCCATCGACATCTTTACCTTCCAGATGTCGATAGATGTCATTATCAGTAAGAGGCGAAAATTTACGATTGGGACAATCGCCACATTTGAATGTCCTCTTGTCGCACAATGGAGTCCATTCATTCTGACATGCTGGCTGGTAACCAGCTTTCCCACTTGTCTTGCTGTACCACCTACGGGCAAACACGTCTTCACGCCCCTTGAAAAGGCTTCTAAACAAGTTCACTTTCTCTTGAAGTGACAAATTTAGCATTGCCGTTGGGGCCTTTTCTATGGGCGTGACATCTTCGCCAAGCCTTTTTCTAAGCTCGGTATTCTCGGCTTCCAATTCTTTTATTCGTTCAAGAAGCTGCTGACGTTCTATTAACCACTCATGTTGCTGCATAGATTCTTTAATTGCCACAATATGGATATTGTGCCTTAAAGCCCAGTAAGGTCAAACTTATATACTTTCTCTTCTGCCTGGGTTTGTTCGAAAAAGGTTATCATGTAGATGGGATAGTAAATAACTCTCCCCTTTGTCTGGACATTCTCTTGACAGAACACATAAGCCATTGGTACAGCATATTCTTCATTCTCCATCACGTTAGAAAGTGCATTATGCCGTTCATAGTCCTTACCTGACTTGACCTCTATCGGCAGCATGTTACCAGCATACTCTACCACAAAGTCCAACTCTCCTTGTTTCTTGCTGTTGAAATAGTAAAGTGAATGTTGCTGTGCTTCAGAGAAACCATGAGCATACAGTTCTTGGGCAACAAGGTTTTCAAAAACAGAGCCAAAGTTGATGTTTGGATTCGGACTGAGCAATCTGGCTTGTATGTTTCCCCCGTACATAGCAGCAAGCAACCCTACATCGTTGAGAAAGAGTTTGAACAGATTTCGCTGCTTGTTCAATAGCAAAGGTACTCGTGGCTCCTCGACATTGTATGCAGGGATAGCCACCCCCGCATCCCTTAGCCATAAAAAACTGTCCTCGTATTTGCTGAATCGTGCCTTTTCGTTCAGCTCTTTGAGGATAAAGCGTTTGTTTTTTGCATTCAGTTCAGAGGGTATTAGGTCGTAGATTTCTTCTATCTGCAACTTATGGTTATGGTCGTATTGGGTGATATCCCTCTTGTAGGTGCGAATGATTCCGCGCTGTTCTTCATACACTCTGCGGAGATTGTTAGTGTCAAGGTACTTTTGAACAGCCGCGGGCATTCCACCGACGATAAGATATAGACGAATGGCCTCCAACATTCTCTTGTGAATAAATTCATCAACAGGTCTCTTCTCCTCAAAACACGTTTGCAAATGGCTAATGACATCTATGCCAATACCAATTGCCTCAAAGAACTCCATCAGGTCAAGAGGATACATTTCTATCTCATCCATGTACCCCACGGGGACACTACGCAGGTCATCCAACTCAACACCAAGTAAAGAGCCACTCATCACATACTTGTAACTGCCCTCGTCCACAAGGAACTTGATTGCTGTTACTATCTCCTTGCACTCCTGTACTTCATCGAAGAAAATCAATGTTTTCCCGGGAACCAATGGCTTTTTAGTGAAGGCAGACAGTCGCAAAAGCAAATCTTTTGCTCCCTTCTGCTCACTGAACAGTTCAATGGCATCGGGCTGTTCTACGAAATTGATTTCAACAACATTGTCAAAACACTCCTTACCGACCTTCCTAATGGAAAAGGTCTTGCCAACTTGTCTGGCTCCTGTTACCAACAGAGAACGCCTGTCGTTGAGTATAAAGTTGCGTATTAGCTCGTCAGCTTTGCGTTTTACCATATCAAATAAACTTTGTGGGTACAAAGGTACAATTTTTCGCTTAAACACAAGCATGGATTGCAAATAAATTACACTTTTCCAAGGCAGTTTAATGTATTTTATTACACTTTTCCAAGGTTGGAATAGTATAGAATATACATTTATCCAAGATTAGGATGGCTTTTTCAGCCGTATGGCCTTCACATTGTGACCTCAACTGAGACTTGAGTGACCTGCCTGTTTGCCGCCAAATTCCGCGTAAACAATGCGTAAACATTTTTTTAGCCGTATACTAGCATTTATCATGTATAAGATGATGCTAGAGATTGATATAATGCCCCATAGATTGGCATCTTCCTTTGTCATATTAGATCCAGTGATCACATATACACAATAGAATAAGAATACACTGGGTCTCAGCATAAGACCTATGAACATTCCAGATATAGGGAAGTATCCATTACTACGCCACTTGTTGAATATTTTATGACTCGGTATGTGGAATGTAAAATGATCTATATAATAGATCGAAAAGTAAAAGTATGTAGTAAAGTCTTTATTAATCGCATGTGGAGAGGATTTTAAGATTGTTTTGTTGCAAAGGTGATAAATACTTGCAAAAAAATCTGTATTCTATGTTGTTTTTTTGACGAAAGCCTGCATTTCCTTGCTAGTGTAAAGAATACTGCCAATACTTTTATCAAGCATCTAGCTGCTGTCATCATACAGGTATTTACCTAATGAACAATCTTTGACATTTTACAGCCTTTCCAATCGGGAAACGATCAGTTCTTCATACGCCTGTTTCTGCTCTTCGCTGAGGAAGGACTCTTGTATGAGTTGTTTCCATTTGGGAAGTGCCTTATGGAGACCTGAAATGAGACGCAGTACAACATTTTCTTCCAGCCCCATTGCTTTTGCCGAATTCAAGAAGTCGTTCTTGAGAAGTCTAGCCTTCTTTCCAGAAAGAGTAAGCGCCAGTTCCTCCTTGTCCTTGGGATTAGCGATGGCAACATTAAGGAGGTCATAGGCTGGTGTCAATTGATAACCTTCTGTGGGGCGATAAAGTGAGAAGTTCTTCAGGTGCATGTCGTTATTGCCTGTTAAAAAACAGAAGAGTAGCAACTGCATGTAATTCGTAAGGTCGAGTTTTGGCGTGTTGCTGTATTGTAGGATTGTCTTGGCAATCTGTTCGTGCGATCCTTTGTATTTGTATTCCGTAGGGTGTAGTGTGAGTTGACACATATCTTCCATGTCTATCTTCTCGCCATTCTTGGTACGGTCAATACGCTTTGTGATGTAGCCTAGTTTTCCATCAGACAGTCGAATAAGGCTATGGGGGACAACATTAATCTTAGCTGCTTCTGCAAGGTGCATTGTCAAGTCTTCGTTTTCTGGCAACTGTTCATAACTTCCTGTCTGAGGCTTGAATATGTAGTCGCCCCAAAGTCCTACGATGGTCAGACGGTTGCAGCCTTCATGTTTGCTTAGGTTCAGAGACAACTTGGGCTGTACGCCTGTCAGTGATGTTTGAGCACGAATAATCTGTTCGGCTAGTAAATCGAGTTCTTCATGCTTATATTCCAACAAGGGTACATCCTTTGTCCCGAAGAACTTACGTGCACATCCTGGATGAAAGTCCTTCTGTCCATCTTTCAATTCTTTATAGCAATACAGACACTTACACATGATAGCCTCCTTCCTCATTTATTGGAATAACACTAACCGACCCTATACATTCCTTGCAACATAATAGCAGTAGTGACATGCGGTCAAGAATACTGATGTCGGTATTGCGAAGTGCCACATCGAGCAACCATCCTTCAGGTATCAGTCCGTCAAAGAATGGGAATAGTACAGGACTTACGAATGCCTCTTCTTGTAGTGGAAGCGTTAGGCTAATGGGTTGCGCTTCTACGTGTGAGAGATACGTTTTTTCATAGCAGAAGCGGTACTCGCCGCCATCTTCTATGAGGACGCCCGTAAAGATTTCCTTTCGATATATCTCAGCTTTTCTCATTGTTTCTTTGTTGCTGTTAGTTCGTAGTAAAACAAATCTAGTAGCTGGTTGACCTTGTCCATTCTTAAAGTAGTTTTCCCTTGTTCAAGATTGCGTACAAAGTTCAAGCCAACTCCTGACTTCATAGCCAGATCTTCCTGTGTAAGGCCATATTCCTTTCGCAAGGCCTTTACCACAACTGATAATTTTGTCTTTTCCATACAAATTATATTATTTCGAATGCAATATTACAATATAATTCTTAAACTACATTATTTCTAATATAAAAAGTAAAATATTTAACACTTTTATATGATATCTACTATAGTTTTTCTATTTTGTTATGATTATGCTCTCATAAGTATAATATTATCAATCATACTGGGCAAGTAGGTATAAGAATATCCTTTTATGTAAAAATGTGGAATTTTTGGGCTACACCTATGTTTTTGTGATAGATTTGGCCTGAAAGTCATTGTTCTCTTGCTTATGTAAAGAATAAAAAGTACCTTTGTCCTGAAGGAGTAAAGGATGTTTGTTTGCTCCATCATATATTTCACAAACTCATGAAAAGAATACTACCAATACTTTTAACAAGCATTTTACTCATATCCTCATGTAAGTATACAGTCGTTCACCTTTTTTCAGACAAAGAACTTGAATGGATGGATGCATATAGTGATGGGGATACTATTCTCTATACATCAGACAATGTTGTTGACACCATGCTTGTATCAGAATCAATATACAACAAACCCGATGAATTTAGGGCTCTTCGCTGTAATCATGCGTTTTGACTCCCTGCGCGAGATAGAGGCGGCGATGACTGCGGAGGTCAGGAAGCTGCATCATATCGGCATGGAAAAGGTTCCCAGGCGCAGCACGCTCTCAGACGCCAATGCCAGACGCAGTGAGAAG
>Ga0209510_1003748_pt1 | contig 14000 bp, 10 predicted proteins | sample BiotimSIPDNA_FD_185749 | JGI IMG/M metagenome (GOLD analysis project Ga0209510, IMG submission 185749) | Anaerobic biogas reactor microbial communites from Washington, USA - Biogas_R1 time_0 SIP DNA (SPAdes) (version 2) | ecosystem: Engineered > Bioreactor > Anaerobic > Unclassified | place... | reverse complement strand
GTGGATAAGAGTCGCGGTATGCAACAGTTCAACCGTTACGGCACCGTGATAGGTCTCCGGAATGATTCCACCACATGCCTTAGCCGTCATCAGCACCAATAGGGGTCTCAATCTCTTACCCGAGGTGTTGAAGAGGTAGCTGACCATTTCATTGATCAGAGGGTTATCGCTTTTCACCGATGCCTGCATATACTCCTCAAAAAGGAGCATTTCATCCCGAAGAAAATTATTAATAAGCTGTCCCTGGTCCATTAAAACCTAAAATTACAGCTACAAAAGTAAAAATAATTCTACTCTTCGCAACAAATATTCGTAACTTTACGTTTCCTTAATGTTATTACAGGAGACTATGAATAAGAATAAACTCTTCCTTCTTGACGCCTACGCACTCATATATCGTTCCTATTACGCTTTTATCCGTACACCCAGGATCAACTCAAAAGGTCAAAACACCTCTGCAGTTTTCGGTTTTGTGAATACCCTCGAGGAGGTGTTGCGCAAGGAAGATCCCTCACACATCGCAGTGGCATTCGATCCGCCGGGACCCACCTTCCGGCACATTGAATTTGAAACCTACAAAGCACAACGAGAAGCCACTCCAGAAGACATCAAATGGTCGGTTCCGGTAATCAAGGATATCATCCGCGCCTACAACATACCGGTGCTGGAAGTGGAGGGATATGAGGCGGATGACGTAATTGGTACCTTGGCCAAGAGGGCTGACAAGGAACGATTCGACGTCTACATGATGACGCCAGACAAGGATTACGGGCAGTTGACCGAACCCCACGTCTTCATCTACAAGCCGCGTTATGGAGGCAATGATTTCGAACTGCTGGACGAACGGAAGGTGACGGAAAAATATGGTCTCTCCCACCCTTCTCAGGTGATCGATTTGCTGGGTCTAATGGGCGATGCTTCTGACAATATCCCCGGTTGCCCAGGGGTGGGCGAAAAGACAGCTGTCAAGCTCCTGCAGGAGTTCGGCTCCATTGAAAACCTGTTGGAACATACAGACCGGCTGAAAGGCGCGTTGAGAAAAAAAGTGGAAGAAAACAGCGAGCAGATAAGAGTATCACGCATGCTGGCCACCATCAAAACAGATGTTCCCATCGAGGTGGAGGAGGAGACGCTTACACGTGGCGAGAAGAACGAGGAGGCGATCAGGAAGATTTTCGAGGAACTGGAATTTCGTAACCTGCTGAGCCGTGTATTAAAGGAGGATACTCTCCCACCCTTCTCGGCACAACCTGTTCAGGGTGAATTATTTCCACAATTTGAAGCAGCGGAAACGAAAGAAACAGCTGCCTTGCCTACCAGATTCACCGATATCAGCAACACATCACATGACTACCGCATGATTGCAACTGAGCAGCAGAGAGCAGAGCTTGCAACACTGCTGTCCGCTCAGAAAGAGGTATGCTTCGACACCGAGACCACAGGCGTGGATCCGCTCCTGAGCGAGCTGGTAGGTCTCTCCTTTGCTTTCCGTGAAGGTGAAGCATATTACGTGCCTGTATCTGCTGATCGTGAACAAGCCAAGGGAGAAATTGCCATCTTCAAACCTTTTTTTGAAAATAGGGAGATCCTCAAAATTGGTCAGAACATCAAGTATGATATCCTGCAGCTACGACAGTATGACATACATGTGAAAGGCAAGCTGTTCGACACAATGATTGCTCACTACCTGCTGAACCCAGAACAGCGGCACGGGATGGACAATATGGCGGAGAGCTACCTACACTATCGCACCATCCATATCGAAGAGTTAATCGGTCCACGCGGCAAGAACCAGAAGAGCATGAGAGAGGTAGATCCCTCTGTGGTGAAAGATTATGCCGCAGAAGATGCCGATATCACATTGAGACTAAAGAACATACTTGAAGTTGAGATCAGACAGAACAGTCTGGATAATCTCTTTTTCAATGTGGAGGCTCCTTTGGTCTATGTATTGGCCGATATGGAGTGGACAGGAGTGCGTCTCGACCTGGAAGCTCTGAAAGAACTCTCGCAACAGTATAGTAGCGAATTGGAATCGATTGAAGAGGAGATCGTCAGATTGGCGGGAATCCCTTTCAATGTGAACTCACCAAAGCAGATTGGAGAGGTGCTTTTCGACCGGCTTAAAATCGCAGATAAACCAAAGAAAACAAAAACGGGACAGTACAAGACCAGCGAGGAGGAGCTTGAAAAACTACGCAACCGGCACCCTCTCATCGAGAAGATACTGGAACAGCGTGGTCTGAAAAAATTGCTGAGCACCTACGTGGATGCATTTCCCCTGCTGGTAAACGAGAAAACCGGCAAGGTACACACCTCATTCAATCAAACGGTGGCAGCAACAGGCCGGCTCAGCAGTACCAACCCCAACCTGCAGAACATACCCATACGCGATGAACGGGGTAGGGAGATGCGCAAGGTGTTTATCCCCGATCAGGGGTGTCTCTTCGTCTCTTCCGATTATTCTCAGATAGAGTTGCGCATCATGGCTCACCTGAGCGGTGACGAGAACATGGTGGAGGCATTTGCCCGCGGACAGGATATTCATGCCGCTACCGCAGCAAAGATCTTTAAGATTCCCCTGGAAGAGGTGACCGGCGACCAACGACGGAAAGCTAAAACTGCCAACTTCGGCATCATTTACGGTATCAGTCCCTTCGGACTGTCGGAACGACTCAACATCCCCCGTGGAGAAGCCAAAGAGTTGATCGACGAGTACTTCGCAACCTTTCCGGGGGTGAAGGAATATATGGACAATGCCATTCTCCAGGCACGCGAAAAAGGATATGTGGAGACACTATTCGGGCGCAAGCGTTTCCTACCAGACATCAACTCACGTAACGCCACTATCAGGGGTTATGCTGAACGCAATGCCATCAATGCACCCATACAAGGAAGTGCCGCTGACATCATCAAGGTGGCGATGATTCGCATCCTGGCAAGGTTCGAAGAGGAACAGCTGCAGTCGAAGATGATTCTTCAGGTGCATGACGAACTTAACTTCAATGTCTTTCCTGATGAACTGGAAAAAGTGCGTCAGATCGTCACCCGGGAGATGGAGAACGCCCATAGCCTCAAGGTACCACTCGTATCAGATCTGGGGGTAGGAGAGAACTGGCTTGTAGCACACTAATCACCATGCTCGACGGTCTGGTAGAATATGGATACTGGGGGCTGTTGCTGGCCTCCTTCCTGGCAGCTACTGTACTGCCATTCAGTTCGGAAGTGGTTTTCGCGGCATTGATAGCGGCGGGACTGGACATCTGGCAATGCATCCTATTTGCCACCGTGGGCAATGCTTTGGGTGGTGCTACCTGTTACTATCTGGGACGACTCGGCAAAACGGAATGGTTGCAAAAATGGTTCAGGATTAAACCTGAACAGATCGATAAGATGATCCGTTGGCTGCACGGTAAAGGGGGTGTAATGGGCTTCTTCGGTTTCCTGCCCGCTGTGGGAGATGCAATTCTGGTGGCACTGGGATTCATGCGTGCCAACGTCCCCTTGGTGATGGGCACCATGACGCTGGGAAAGTTCCTCCGTTACCTGCTCATAGCGTTTGGTACGGAAGGAATACTGTCAATCTTTTAAGTAGCATGTACCCGAATGATTGCTTGATAGTTGATCTGTTAGTTCGTACCCATGTTGCATATAAAAAGCACTGAATGATGAAAGCTGACTGTTGAACAATATTTGAAGTCAATAGCTTATAACCAATGGCTGATTGCCAAAAAATAACTTTTTCAATATGACCATTCTTTTTCATGAAATTATATATGGACCGGTACAGAGCCGCCGACTAGGCAGATCACTGGGTGTGAATCTATTGCCCTACGACGGGAAGCTTTGCTCGTTCGACTGTATCTATTGTGAATGCGGATTCAACAGGGATTTCCGTACCAAAACGAAACTGCCTGACAGGGAGAACGTGCGGGCTGCCTTGGATGACAAACTGCTACAGTTGCAAAGAGAGGGTGTGACACCCGATGTGATTACCTTCGCCGGCAACGGAGAGCCTACCATGCATCCGGAGTTTGAAGGAATCATCGATGACACACTGTTGCTTCGTGACCGTTATTTTCCACAAGCAAAGATCAGTGTGCTCTCTAACGGTCTTCATCTCAACAAGAAAGAGGTGTTCGACGCCATGAAAAAGATAGAAAATCCCATTCTGAAGCTTGATTCTGCATTCGATGAGACAGCACGACAAATTGACCGTCCCAATGCAGCGACATACAGCGTGAGCCAACAGGTGGAACGATATCGTTTGTTTCAGGGTGATTTTATCCTTCAGTCGATGTTTCTGCATGGTCGTTTTGAGGGGAGGGTAGTGGACAACACTACAGAGGAAGAGATTTCAGCCTGGTTAGGGCTCGTCAGATCGCTTCAACCGCGCGAGGTAATGATCTACACCATCGACCGTGAAACGCCCGCCAGAGAGCTTGAAAAAGCGCCAAAAGAGGTATTGAAGGAAATCGCCCGCAGGGTGGAGGAGCTGGGCATACGATCCACAGTTGCGGTATGAACCATGGGGTTTAGTTTTTCTGTTTCCGAAAAAAGAGGTGATAGATCTGAATAATGCATACCACTGCATTGGAGATGATCAATGGCCATTTGAATCCAAGCAGTACCCCATATACGATGAACAATGCGCAGGCAATCAGGTTGATCATCCGCACTTTTCTTACCTGTGTGGGAAGAAAAGAGACTACAAGAAAGGTCATGGCTAAATAGCCGAAAAGTTCTGTGGAATCCATAAAAGGTTGGTTAAATATCTTGTTTATTGATGTTGTCATACATTGAACCTAAAGTGCATGATATCACCATCCTGCACCAGGTATTCCTTCCCCTCCACGCTCATTTTTCCTGCTTCTTTTACGGCACTCTCCGATCCATATTGAATGTAATCATTATACTTGATTACCTCGGCACGGATGAACCCTTTCTCAAAGTCGGTATGAATCACACCGGCACATTGAGGTGCTTTCCACCCCTTGTGGAAGGTCCATGCCCGTACCTCCTGCACACCGGCTGTGAGGAAGGTCTGCAGGTTGAGTAGGCTGTAAGCAGCTTTGATCAGGCGACTCACACCCGATTCCTCGAGTCCGATCTCATTGAGGAACATCTGACGCTCTTCGTAAGTGTCAAATTCGGCAATCTCCGATTCTATTTTTGCAGCTACTACCAAGATACCTGCATTCTCATTTATTACAGCTTCCTTTACAGCTTCCACATAGCTGTTCCCGCTTACAGCACTAGCCTCATCCACATTGCATACATAGAGAACCGGTTTGGCGGTAAGCAGATAGAGTTCATTTGCTGCCTTTATTTCATCTTTGGTGTCAAAGATGACAGTCCGGGCAGATTCACCCCTCAACAGTGCCTCACGAATGCGAGTATATACCTCATATGCGAGTCTGGCATCCTTGTCACCACCTGTTTTAGCCTGTTTCTCCACCTTGTTGATTCGCGCCTCGATGGTCTCCAGGTCTTTCAACTGCAGTTCGGCGTCAATGATCTCCTTATCCCTTACAGGATCCACATTACCGTCTACATGTGTTACATTCTCATCATCAAAACAACGCAACACATGTAGAATCGCGTCTGTCTCCCTAATATTTGCCAAAAACTTGTTGCCAAGCCCTTCTCCCTTGCTGGCTCCTTTTACCAGCCCGGCAATGTCCACGATCTCCACGGTGGTGGGTACAATTTTCTGGGGATGAATCAATTCAGACAGCTTATTAAGCCGTTCATCGGGTACAGTGATTACACCCACATTTGGTTCTATGGTACAAAAAGGGAAATTGGCTGCCTGTGCCTTTGCATTGGACAAACAGTTGAAGAGGGTGGATTTTCCCACATTGGGAAGTCCCACGATGCCACATTGTAGAGCCATTGATTGCTTTTTTAGTTCCGTCTATCTGAATCGGATGATTGCTAATTTTTAATTGGGATGCAAAGGTACGAAAAAGAAATGAACCAGCTCATCTCCTGCAATCCTTCGGGTCTTAATTTGATTTAAACAAGCTTATAAACCATATCGTTCGGATATCTCCAGCATCCGTTCAATCGATTTTACCGATTTCACCCTTACCTCCTCCTCCACAAAGATTTCGGGTTGTTCATTTTTCAGACAGAGATATAATTTTTCAAGTGTGTTCATCTTCATGTAAAAACACTCGTTACATGCACAGGTGGCATCCTCCGGTGGAGCAGGAATAAAAATCTTGTCAGGATTGTCTTTTTGCATCTGGTGCAGGATACCCGCTTCTGTAGCCACAATAAACTCTTTATTAAGTGATTGAGTTGCAAACTTCAGGATGGAAGAGGTAGAACCCACATGATCTGAAACTTCCAATAGATAAGCCGGACACTCTGGATGTGCGAGTATCAATGCTTGCGGATGTTCTCTTTTCAGATCCAGTATCTTCTCAAGTGAGAATTGTGCATGCACATGACAGACACCGTCCCAAAGTAACATATTTCTGCCGGTAATCTTATTGATGTAATCACCGAGATGTTTGTCTGGACCGAAGATTATCTTCTCATCTTCTGGAAGCGATTCTACAATCTGACGGGCATTTGTAGAGGTCACCACGATGTCGGTCAACGCCTTTACTGCTGCCGTTGTATTGACATACGAAATGACGGTATGACCAGGATTGTTGGCTATGAATTTTTCAAATTCCGGTGCGGGACAACTATCGGCCAATGAACATCCAGCTTTCAGATCCGGAATAAAAACCCGCTTATTAGGACTTAAAATCTTTGCCGTTTCACCCATAAAATGAACTCCGCAAAGAACAATGATATCAGCAGTGGTCTTTGCAGCCCATTGAGCCAATGCAAGACTGTCGCCAACAAAATCGGCCACATCCTGTATCTCTGCCTCCTGGTAGTAGTGAGCCAAAATAATGGCATTCTTCTCTTTCCTCAGTATGTTTATTTGATCTATGATTGTTTCTTTCATCATCTATTTATTATATATATTTTTTTAAATTTAAAATGAATCATGATGATAATGATTGTCTGTTGAAACTGTTGATGATTTAATCTGTGATTTGTAATGCTATCAGTTATGATCAATTGCAACCCTTTTATACACATATATCAACAGGAAAAGTAATCCGTTATTATCAGATATTGAATTAAATATGAATGTTATGAACAATTGTTGATAAAGGACAAAGTTAATAATTTATTTTCTGATTGGCTGAAACAGCTGTTGAAAAAGAGTCAAAAGATTCTGTAAAAAAATGAGAATTTTGTTTGGTCAGATCAAATCAATTTATATACAAAATTGGTTTTGTTTTTATCAATTTTTCTTTTCATCTTTCTGTTTACAGCGTATGCACAAGTTATCAACAATTGGGTGTGCATAGGCATCTTTATTCTTAAATATCTATCAGATATACCATTAAAAAGCTGATCAATTCATTATAGTTTGTTAATCGTCTTTACTGGCAGGAATATTAGAACAAAGTTTTTTGTACATTTGTTTGTTCAATATGCCTATGGTGAAAGATCGGATTCAGAAATATCTTTATTTGTTGCTGATGATGGCGGTAAGTTCCTGCATGTCAACAGTAAAGATTACATCTGTAGTAGAGAAAGATACGGAGGGTGATTTTCTGCTCAAATGGGAAGTGAGCCCCGACCAGGAGGGAAACATCGAAATACTCTCATCGCTTACTGATAGCTCGCTTACCAGTTTTAATCCCGTTACTTCGCGTAAGATAACCGATCAGGTGATGAAGCTCAATCCCACCGGGTCCGGATTGCGGGAATATTTCATTCTGCGTACGGGGGGTGTCTATTCAGGTGTGGTGGCGAACCGAGCTATTGATATGAACCAGATTAAGAACTTCCGGGACATCGGTGGTTACTTTACCGCTGACAATCGTCAGATGAAATGGGGTGAGATCTACCGGTCTGGCAACCTGAGCAATGCAACGCTCTACGACCAGGAAAAGATTCGACGACTCAATATCCGCACAGTGATTGACTTCCGCTCCGAACGCACTGCCCGCAGATATCCCATTCTACTTCATCCCTCCATCCGTAAGATCGCACTCCCACTGATGCCGATGGATGCTCAGAAGCTTGATGAACAGCTTGATGATGAAAATTTTGACCGCAGTGATGCGATTCGTTATGTGCAGGAGGAGTATGTGAACATACTGGAGAACCATAAGACACAGTTTGGTGAGATGTTCGATATCCTCGCCAACGACAGCAATTACCCAATTCTTATGAGTGGCTCACTTGGAAAGGATGGAGTGGGACTGGCCACCTACCTGATTCTATATGCCATCGGTGTTCCGCAGGGGTCACTCGAAGAGGATTACATGCTTTCAAACCAATTTATCGATCCTGAGATGGTAGAAATCGACGCCCGCAATCTTTCCGAACCGATGCAGGAGGCTGTGACAGCTATGCTGACGGTTAACAGGGCATACCTCAATTATGCCTTGGAACATATCAAAGAGAAATACGGCTCCGTAGACAACTACCTGGAGAAAGAGCTAAGAGTGACCAGTGGAAAACGTAACCTGCTTAGAAAATACCTACTTTATCAGTTCTGATAGTTCTTTATCCGATTTATTTTCATACCTTTGCACCCGATTTACAAAAGAGGTGATTTTTTATCCTGTTTCCTGAACAGTGGTTATCTTCATCAAAACAAAAAATCACAGATTGTCTTTGAATTTTCTCTCAACTTTATCAACATTTACCCCGGGTGTCAGGCAGAGCATGCAGATTCGTTTGCAGCATGTCACGACGGTCGTTGGACCAACTTTTGTAGATGGATGTGTGGAGCAGGGGGAAAACTCATCTCATCCACATTAACTATTTTACAAAATGAGTACATTTCAAGAGTTGGGAGTGATTCCCGAAATTCAGCGGGCCGTTACAGAGCTCGGTTTCGAACAACCAATGCCTGTACAGAGTGAGGTAATCCCACGCCTGCTGGCACACACACGCGACATCATCGCCCTGGCACAGACCGGTACAGGTAAAACAGCCGCTTTCGGCATTCCAGTGATCCAGAAAATCAACGTGAAGCAGCTCACGCCACAGACACTGATCCTTTGTCCCACGCGTGAGCTCTGTCTTCAGATAGCGGGAGACCTGACCGACTTCTCCACCTACGTGGAGGACATCAAGATTCTGCCTGTTTATGGTGGCTCCAGTATTGATAGCCAGATACGAACCCTCAAAAGGGGGGTACACATCATCGTGGCAACTCCCGGGCGACTGATCGACCTGATCAAGCGCAAGACCGTTTCTCTTGGCGATGTTCACACCATGGTGCTCGACGAGGCGGATGAGATGCTCAACATGGGCTTCTCGGAAGACATCGATGAGATCCTCTCACACCTGCCCGAGAGCCGCAGCATGCTTCTCTTTTCAGCCACCATGCCGAAGGAGATTGAAAAGATTACTCGCAAGTATATGAAAGAACCGATGGAGATCACCATCGGTCGCAAGAACGAAGGTGCCGAGAACGTAAGACATCTATACTTCATGGTGCATGCCAGAGACAAGTATCTTGCTCTGAAACGGATCGTAGACTACTATCCCAATATCTATGGTATCATCTTCTGCCGCACTCGCAAGGAGACACAGGAGATTGCCGACAAGCTGATGCAGGATGGCTATGATGCAGATGCGTTGCATGGTGACCTGTCGCAGGCGCAGCGTGACTATGTGATGAGCAAGTACCGCAACCACAACCTGCAGTTGCTGGTGGCCACCGACGTGGCGGCACGCGGACTCGACGTGGATGACGTGACACACATCATCAACTTCGGTTTACCTGACGACTATGAGATCTACACCCACCGCAGCGGCCGCACCGGCAGGGCCGGCAAGACCGGCACCTCGATCGCTATCATCCATACCAAGGAGAAGGGGAAGGTGGTGCAAATCGAAAAACTGATCAATAAGAAGTTCGAGAAGCGGGAAGTCCCTAAAGGTGATCTGATCTGCGAGAAGCAGCTATTTAACTTCGTTGACAAGATCGAGAAGGTGAAGGTGAATGAGGCAGAGATAGAACGGCTGCTCCCCTCCATTTTCCGCAAGCTGGAGTGGCTGGAAAAAGAGGATATCATCAAGCGGATGGTATCCCTCGAATTCAACCGGTTGATCGAGTACTATCAGCAGGCAGAAGAGATTGTAGAACCGAAGGAGGGTTCCTCCCGCGGACAGAAAGGTGATTATGGCAAGCGGGGCAACGACCGTGATGGAGGTAGCCGCCAGGCGGAGAAGGGATATGCCCGCCTCTTCATCAACGTGGGTAAGATGGATGGTATCAACCCGGCCATGCTCATGGGCTTCATCAACGACCACGTGAAAGGAAAGGTACCCATCGGTCGGATCGACTTGCTTAAGAGTTTTTCCTTCTTCGAAGTACCCGAAGAGCTGGCTCCCAAGATTGTCAAGTCATTCAAGGGGATGTATGTCGATGAGCGGAAGCTGCAGGTCCACCTGGCACAGGAGGAAGATCAGGCTTCAAGGGGTAACAAAAAGAAGTTCTACGAGAACGATTTCGGCGGTAAAGGGAAGAAAAAGAAACCGAAATATTGAGAGGAGTGATCAAATCTCTTCAATATCTTTTTTATTGAAATATCAACTGAGCGGGAGTAACATCCCGCTTTTTTTATAACCAAAAATAACTTAACAATAACGTCACAGATATGTAACGGCTCTGTAACAATAATAAGGGAACTTTGCCGCGAAATATGAATCGGATGAAAGAATATTTGTTACGGTTATCAATGGTCACCTTCTTCCTGGTGACAACGTTGTTGGCATCACTGGCCCAGACAGGATCCATAAAAGGTACCATCGTGGATGGTGCTACCGGGGAACCGTTGATCGGTGCTTCGGTACTGGTGGAAGGTACCACCTCGGGCGCTGCAGCCGACCTGGATGGAAACTTCGTCATCAATGGTCTGACAACTGGAACGTACTCCTTGCGTGCCACCTACATCGCTTATCGCCCTCAGCAGATTGCTGAGGTTGTGGTTGAAGCCGGTAAAGAGACATTATTGCAGATTGTCATGGAGACTGATGAGATGAGCCTTGACGAGGTGGTAGTGGTGGCAACACCCCGCCTGGAATCGGAACGTATCCTGATGAGAGATCAGCAGAACGCCACGGTAATCCGTGAGAGTGTAGGTGCCCAGCAGCTTTCCCTGCAGGGTGTCTCTGATATCGCCACGGCCACCAGCAAGATCACCGGCGTGGTGAAGAGCGAAGGCTCGGGGGAGGTCTATGTGCGCGGATTGGGTGACCGCTATGTCTCCACCACTATGAACGACCTGCCGATACCCTCTGATGACGTGGAAAGGAAAAACATCGATTTGGGTCTTTTCAGCACTGGTGTGATTCAGAATGTAGGCATCACCAAGACATACAGCACAGGTAGTTACGCCGATCAGACCGGTGGCAACATCAACATTGTCTCAAAAGAGTTCGTCGACCAGTTTACCCTGGAACTGCAGGGTGGAGTCAATTCAAGCCTTCTGAGCAACAATCAGTTTGGCAACTTTCGCGTCACCCCTAACCTGCAGAACAGCTTGCTCACCTTTTACAGTAGGGAGCATAACCTTGTGGATGCCATCACCAAACAGTCGTGGGATCCCCGTGGGAAGAGCCTCCCTCTCGATTTTGGCATCACCACCACCGGCGGGAAGGAGTTTACTCTCTTGGAAAGAGACCTGACACTTTTCTACACCCTCTCCTACAAAAGCGATCACTCACACACCACCGGAGTCTATCGGAGGTTCAATTCCAACACCGTCTATTCCGACTTCTCCGATACAGAGACCTGGAGCAGCAGTGCCAATCTGACAGGGCTGCTCAATTTGGCATATCGCTTTAACAACAACCACAAGATCAATTACAATCTTCTCTTCATCAATAAGCTCACCGATCAGGTCTATGAACAGGGTCGCAATGGCAATGGATTCAAGTTCGACATGGATGAGATTTCAAACTCTTTTTTCACCCGTGACATGAACAGCCGTACCACGATGGTGCTTGTGAACCAACTGCTGGGTGACCATCGTTTCTCAGACAGCAACCGACTGGAGTGGGGTCTCGGCTATAATCTCACCGCAGCCGATGAACCAAACAGGATCAGAAATTACACTGGTTTCGACCAGGGAAGCATCTACTTCTCCTATCGCATTGCCGATTTTGAGAACCGGAAATCGAGCCAGGAAATAGACGACAGGGAGGTTAACGGATATATCCGGAACAAGCTTGACCTTGCTCTCGGCGGACATCCCTGGAAGCTCGAATACGGATTAAATTACCGCAACAAGCAGCGTGATTTCAGCAACCAGTTTGTTGGGGTGCAGATGATGGGCCTGCGCAAGGGTGACGACAATGTGGATGACCTCACCTCACTCTTCACTGATCCCGGTTTTGAGCCTTCAAAAATCAAAACGATCCCGCCCGATCTTTACAACGCTACGTTACATGCGCTGGCAGGTTACGTTGAGCTGGGATTCATCCGTGGTAAACTGGACGGCAACGCTGGTCTGCGCTATGAGTATGACCGGATGGATGTGCAGTGGGATATCAACAACGATGACCCCTTGCGGGAGCCGCGTATCCGGAAGGAGTACAAGCAGTTCTACCCGGGTATCAACCTTCGCTACAACATCACGGAGCAGCAGGCGCTCCGCCTCTCCGGTAGCAGGACTATTACCTTGCCGGAGTTCAAGGAGATCGCACCCTTCGCCTACACTTCACCCAACAGTACCCTCATACAGGGTAGCCCCGAGCTGAAGGCATCCCGCAACTGGAATGCCGATCTCAAGTGGGAGTATTTCAAGTCGACCGATGAGTTGATCTCCCTGGGTGCCTTCTACAAGAAGATTGAGGATCCGATCAACATCACTTCACTCACCGGTGGAGCGGGTTACCTGATCTATGCCAACACCGGCAAACAGGCTGGGGTGATGGGACTGGAAGCGGAAGCACGCCTCAATCTCTTCAAGAATGATTTACAGTCGTTGCGCATGATACTGAACGGTACCCGTATGTGGGTCTCACAGGACCTGCTGGAAGCATATCAATACAACAACAAAACCAGTTCGGGACTGCAGGGTGCCTCCGAGCTGATCAGCAACCTAACCCTGAGCTATTCCCATCTGCCCGGAAACTGGCAGGCTTCTCTCTCCGGCAACTACTCCTCCGACAGGATCTATGCCATGGGAAGCCCCAAGGATGCAAACAACAGGGATTATCTCTACAATGACGAGATCATCGAGAAGGGAGTGATCACTCTCGATGCGGTGGTAAGCAAGGGACTTACCGATCACCTGACGGTGAAGCTGATAGCACGCAACCTGCTTAACCCTGAGATGCAGATGACGCAGAACTTGCGCGACCTGAACAGTCGTGAGGTTGAAAACCATTTGGTAGAGTCCTACCGGAAAGGAATGCGTATGCAACTGTCTGTCAACTATACATTTTAGTAAACAGGAATATGAACCAATCGTAAAATATCAGGATTATGAAAAAAAATGTGTTATTCAAGGGAATTTCGATGATGATGGTCATCGCATCGCTGTTCCTGTTCGTGAATTGTGAAGGTGAAGATGCATTACCCGATACCGATCCGGTAGTAGAACTGCTTGAGAGCGGCGAAATGAGGGGTGTGCTGAAAGAAGATTATACCCTCGATGCTGGTACAAGCTATCGTCTTACCGGCCAGTTTATTGTGGACGGAGGTGCCACGCTCACCATACCAGCTGGTACCCAAATCATTGCCAACGCATCTCAGGGACAGGCTACCGAAACCTACATTGCAGTGATGATGGGAAGTAAGATCAATGTGAACGGTACCGCTGCCGCTCCGGTGATCATGACTTCTCCCAACGCCCAACCGCAGGACTGGGGTGGGCTGACCATCTGCGGAGAGGCCACCACTACAGCCGGTGCGAATGCCACCGCCGAGGTGGGCAACTTCAAGTATGGCG
>Ga0209510_1003734_pt1 | contig 14040 bp, 12 predicted proteins | sample BiotimSIPDNA_FD_185749 | JGI IMG/M metagenome (GOLD analysis project Ga0209510, IMG submission 185749) | Anaerobic biogas reactor microbial communites from Washington, USA - Biogas_R1 time_0 SIP DNA (SPAdes) (version 2) | ecosystem: Engineered > Bioreactor > Anaerobic > Unclassified | place... | reverse complement strand
AACGACCGATGGCCGAGACGATACCCCCGACTGACTCACTGCGGAAATCCACATCAATGAGGCCATCCTGACGGATCGTCACACGCGGATCCAGAACAACACCGGAATCGCCGGTGCCCATGCGGATGCGGATGATACCGTCTTCGTCCCTCCAAGAGTATCCGGCCTCACCCAAGACAATGTCGAAAATCTGCTGCCACGTGACATCACGCAAATTCAAGGACGATGTCCCCTGAAGGTCATCCGGGATCACAATATTAAGCTCATAAATATCAGCAATATTGCGCAGGATCACCCGGATCTCCTGATTATCGACGTTCAGACTGATGGTCTCGTTCTGGGCTCTGACTTCGGTAGCGGCCGGAGTCTCCACCGTGGCAGAGACAGGAGCGGGAGCAGCCGAACTGGTCGTTACAATATCGGATTCCTGAGCGTAGCCCCTAACACAGAGGCCGCCGGCTACGACAGCCGCAAGTCCAATTGCGGCAAACCGGGAATGTGTCAAAGAACTGAACCGTTTGACCCTGGGAGTAGCGTTGTTTATCATCGTGGATTCGTGACAGTTAATTTTGGAGGGTATGAAGACAAAGGGTGTATAACGCCCGATGAAATCATTTTTTTGTTAGTTTTTAAGCAAATTTTCCGTCAACTCAATACTTATTTCTGCTCTGGGACTAGATTTTAACAATTTCACATGGATTTCTCGTTTGTGGATAATTAGTTGACCCACTCGCAAAATGACGCGCATCCGAGCCAGAAAAAAAAGTTAAATGCCCGATAAATGAAATATTGAGGCAGGCTGAAAAGAGTAAAAGAGCATCAAGTTTCCCAAAGAGGACGGGAAGCGCCGGAATTGCGGAAAGCGACCGGAGCGCCGAAGACTTCGCTGAAAATGAGGGCACGTTTGGCCCTGGCGGGATCATGGAGATCGGAGATAACGCCGTCAATAAGGGCGCTTGTGGGCTCGCGGGTGGATGGGCGTGAAGAATAGTTGCCATAGACCCTGGCACGCTCTTCGGTATCGCGGCGGATGGCGGCGGCGCGGGCCTCCTCCTGTTTGGCGCGTTTGCGGGCCTCCTCGATCTGAATCTGCATCTGGCGCATGCGCTCGGCGCCAGACATTCCGTGGGCCGCGGGCTGAAGCGGAGCTGCGTGTTGAGCCGGCTTGGATACGGCAGTGGCCGGGCGCATGGTCGGGACACGCTGAGGAGATGAACCAGATGGCTGCGACTGGGACGGGCTGCCCCCACCCTCGTTTTTGCGGCGGTTCTCCTCGACACGGCGCTGGATTTCCTCGCGGATCTTCCTGAATTGATCGGATGGATCACCGGAAGTGGTCGGGGCATCATCTTCTTCATCGTTGGGCTTCTTGCGGCCGAAAATGGCCTGAAGCAGGAATACGATGCCAAAGATGATGGGAACAATGATGTCTTCCAGATTGTCCATAGGAGAAAATCAGTAGCGGGATTTTGGCAAAAAGAATGAAGGAGAGAGGCGGGCACCTGGTCACCATCGCTCAAGAACGGCGACCAGGATGCAATGCCTGAGAAGTAAAGCCCGGAGGCTCAACATTACGAATTGGGCATGTTACCGGATCCGCTTTGATCCTTGGAGATGGTTTCGCGCATCTTGGTATCGGCCTGGATATTATTGAACTTGTAGTAGTCCATGACGCCGAGATTGCCTTCGCGGAATGCCTGGGCGATGGCCATCGGGATCTGGGCCTGAGCTTCGACGACCTTGGCCTGCATCTCCTGGACGCGGGCCTTCATTTCCTGCTCAAGGGCAACGGCGGCAGCGCGGCGGATTTCGGCCTGGGCCTGTGCAGTGTTCTTATTCGCTTCAGCCTGTGCGACCTGCAGGGTGGCCCCTACGTTTTCGCCGACATCGACATCCGCGATGTCGATAGAGAGGATTTCGAAGGCGGTGCCGACATCCAAACCACGGGACAGCACATTGCGGGAGATGGAGTCCGGGTTTTCAAGCACCCACTTGTAGCTCTCTGCGGAACCGATGGTGGTAACGATCCCCTCCCCTACGCGGGCGATGATGGTCTCTTCCTGCGCGCTGCCGACATAGTGATCCAGGTTGGAACGCACAGTCACGCGTGCGCGCGCCTTGACTTGAATACCGTCCTTGGCGACACCGTCGATAGTCGTCCTGCCGCTGGACGGAGCCGGGCAGTCGATGATCTTCGGATTGATGGAGGTGCGCACCGCTTCGATGACCGACTTCTCGGTGCCCTTGGTGGCGAGGTCGATGGTGCAGGCGCGATTCCAGTCGAGCTCGATCCCGGCCTTGCGGGCACGGATAAGCGCATCAACCGTCTGGAGCACATCGCCCCCTGCCATGAAGTGGGTTTCGATGTCATTCATGGTGACTTCAATACCGGCCTTCACCGCCATGATGCGTGCGTCAACGATGAGGGAATGGGGCAGCTTGCGCAACCAACGCATGACCACGAGGTTGAGCAGGCTGACCGGAGCTCCGGATGACAAGGCCTTCAACCATACGCTCAAAAATGAGATGATGGTGAAAAAGACAATGATGAGGAACAGCACGCCCACTCCGATGAGGATGGTTCGCAGGTCCAACTCTCCAAGCAACATAGTATTCAGATCCATAGGTGTATGATAGGGTTCAGGATTTCTTAACAATCAGACTAAAGGAATTCGCACGGATCACGCGGACGCGTTCACCGGTTTCGAGCCAGCCGCTCTCAGAACGGGCATCATAAAGGCGATCGCCGACTTTCACACGGCCCTCCGGCCGGAGGGAAACGACAACCTCGCCCTCGGAGCCCATGAGTCCGGGATCATCCGCCGGTTTGAGACTGGAGCCCTCAATGGTGCCGGTGTGCCGGATCCATGAACCGAGACGGGTCTTGGAGAGCAACTGAACCTCAATGAAGAAGAACATGAGTGCGAGAACCGCGGAGCCGATAAAAACCAGAAAGGCCGGAAAAGGCCCGTATTGCTGCCATGCGACGACCGAAGCGGCCAGAATCAAAATGCTGGCAACGACAGCCAGGACGCCTCCCGGAACAATCATCTCCAGAAACAGCAGAACCAGAGCGAAAACGATAAGGGCTACAATAGTGGACATGGCTCAATCCTCCGCTTTCTTAACAAGGACACTGAACTGGCGGAAACCAACCACCACGATGCGATCGCCCCGGTCGATACTGCCGACCTGAGCCATTGCCTCAAAGCGCCTGCCATCGACTTCGATCTGGCCGGTTGGGATCATGGGAGTGAGCGCCACTCCGGTGGTACCCACTGAAGGAAGAGCAGTGCCGCCGTCGCTCTGGCGACCGCCGCCGACGAGAACCGGGTCAGGATCCGGAGAAGCACCTTGCAGCGCGACGCGGCTCCAGAGCGGAGTCTTCGGGAGCAGTCGAACGGCAAAAAACATACCGACGAGGGAACCCAAGAGGCTGAGCAGCAAGGTACCGGTGGATCGCTGGATCTCGTCCCACGCGATAACAATGCGACCGCCCTCGCCCGAAGGCCAGAGATCGGACATGGACCACACCAGGGAAATGAGCACGCAACAGATGCCGAGAAATGCGGGGATCAGGAATCCTGGCAAGATCAGCAACTCGATGGCGATCAGGAGTATCCCCACTACAAAGAGAATCAAAGGCTCGTAACCGGCCAGCCCGGCCACGTAGTTGCTGGCGAACACGATCACAAGACAGAGGATACCGAGACTGCCGATGAGCCCGAAACTCGGGGTCTTGAATTCAATGAACAGGAGCAGCACTCCAATGCTCATCAAAATGGGAGCAATGGTCTGCATGAACTGGGCGAGCCGCTCGGACCAGGTCACCTCAAAGGATTTGATCTCAACCATGCCTTCGCCGTAGCGCATGCGGACAAGATCCTCCACAGATGAGGCAATACCCGCGCCAAACAAAGGCTCAGGAGGATCGCCATAGGGAGTCATGGCCTCGGAGGCAGTGAGGGAAAGCAACTCACCTTCAGGAGACAAAACGGTATCGCCGATCTTGAGCTCAAAGGCAGGATCCGTCATTGCCCGCATGACATCGGCGCGGTAACGGTGGTTTTTGGCATAGACGCGCACCTTTGCATTGATGTAGCTCTGGAGCTTCCGCTTCATGGATTCGGGAATATCCTGGCCGGTACCGCTGACCACCTCGGCCGCGCCAATCTGCCCATTCTCTTCAAAATAGATGTCATCCGTGCTGATAGCGATAAAAGAACCGGCGGAAATCGCCTCGGTATTGACGTAGGTGAGCGTCTCGCCCTTGAAGCGACTGAGGGCATCCATGATCTCGAGGGTATTCTGGAGCTCTCCACCCGGAGTATCCATGTCCAGGATGATGACATCCACCCCGTTTGACATCGCTTCCTTTATCGCACGCCTCACGATATAAAGGGTGGGCGAACCGATCGCGCCCTTGACGGGAATGACATAAGCGTTTCTGGACGTGGAAATGGACGCTGGAGCCATCGCCGCCTCGGCCCGTTTGGAAACAGATGTGGACGCTGGAGGCACTGTCGCTGCAGCAGGCACAGGAGCAGCAGAGGGATCGGACAGAGCGGCCGGCCCGGAAACGGAAGCATCCTGAATCACCGGCTGTGATTCAGCATCGGAGGGAGCGAAACTATCGACCGAAGCGGGAACATCCGCGTCCTCAACAGAAGGCGCAGCTGCCACAGCCTCTGCTGCTGGCTTCGGAGCGGCCACTGCGGTATCGTCGCCACGGGCATGTGGTATTGATAGAATGGACAACACCGCAACAGAAGCGAGGAACGAAAAACGGGTCATAGGTGGACTCTATGAAAGCATGAATTCATGGAAACACAAGCTACCAATTCGCAAAATGCCGTCTTCTGCGCAAGACGATGAGCGGAGGAAAGCCCACGACTCCCTTAATATTGAAGCCGCCCATCACCACCATGAGCAAAATACAAGACACCCAAACAACAAAAGCGACCAGCGGATCGAGGCCGCTGGAAACGGCCAGCCCATGCAAACGGCCAGCCCAACCGGCGACACAGGAAGCGGCGAGGATACCGGAAGCACCGGCGATTGCGCCAGCCAGCGCAGACTCAGCGAGCATGAGCCAACGCAACCAAAGGGAATCGGCTCCAAGCACGGCAAGAATCACCATCTCATGAATGCGATTGCGACGCTGCATGGTCAACAGAACAAAGACCGACAACACACCACAAGTGAGAATGATCACGCCACCGATTTGATTGAGAAAAAACACTTCTTCGAGCCAACGCAGGTAGGGACTGAGCGCGCCCCAGTCCTGACCGGATGATAAACCCATCAAGCCATCCACGCCGAGAGAGGAAAAGCTGCGGAAAAAGCCGTGCAAGGTCATGACCAGGAAGACCCCGAAGCCGATTGCGGACAAGGAAAATCCATAGGCGTTCTGTTTCCGGTAGAGGTTGGCGGAGGCCTGTTGCCAAAGGTGCCATGCACGGCCGCCTGGGACGGAGCTAAAGAGGCGGCGGAGTAACCAACGTGAAGCGGCGATGAAGAGAACGATTCCGGCAAACACAAGAAGGATCGCACCGATGACCGCGAGAGCAAAAGCCCGGTCTTCGACCATCCACAGGCAGTATCCGACGGCGGCCAGGATAAATCCGGAAACCATCAGGCGCTGCATCCATCGGTGCTCATGAACGCGACTTGGCATCTTGACAGAGCGCAGCACCTCGACCGGCTCACACCCGAGCAAAGGCAGGATGGCGATCATGCCTGGAATCAGGATGAAGAAACCTCCGAACACCAAAGAAGCGACCAAGGGGCGCCAAAGGATCTCCACCGGCACCTCTTGAGATGCGAAATGCCCGACCCATGCCGGCAAGCCCACCTGAATGCCAACGGAAAACACGCCGGCGAGAAATACGGACAAACCCGAGTAGAGCAAAACCTGAGCTCCATACACGGCCCACGACTCGCCCATGGTGCTGCCGAGGCACCGCATGAGAGCGACCTGATCGGCCCGGCTTCGAAAGAAGTCCACAAAGGTCACGGTGTAAGCGAGAGTACCGAGAAGCAAAGCGACAAAGGCTGCGAGAAACAAGGTGTTTGCAATGAGTCGGTAGGCCCGGTGGAAGGCAGTATCAGAAGGCAGCTCCCATGCGAGGTCGACCCCATAGGCTTCCTCCCGGAGGTAGTTCAGGATGAAATGGCCCCTGCGAATCCGCTCCGCAGCGGAAATCCCGTCCGAGAGGTGAAAGATCCAGGACTGTTGCCACCGGGGGCCAAAGGCGTCGGACACATCGGTATTGGAGGGAATCAACGCCATCACGGCACGATCATGGGGAGGAAGGATGCGGCGCAACCAAAGCGGGATCGGATCTCCATCGGTCTGAACCGGAATGACATCCCAGTGCGCGAGTCCTTCGGACAAACCGGCATCGCGGATACTGTCGGCGAGGCGACTGGCGAATTCAAGCCCATCGGGAAGGAAAGGAAGCAACAACCGGACCTCGGGCAGATCGCCCTCGGCACGCCTCTCCCACCCGGTGACGGGAGCCTCAGCCGGGAATTGTTCCTGAGCAATCCAAAGGTGCATGGGGCCGGTCTGGCCTGCCTCGAACGGAGCATCGATGACGGTATGGTGGTAAATCACACGCTGATCGCCAAGCCTTGGGAGGAGACGCTTGAGGCGCTCACCCGGCTGGCCCGAAATATCGATGCGCAAATCCCCCCCGGTGATCCCACAGGCAATGAGGTAAAAACTCTCACGGAAACTCTCCTTGAGAGCGCTGAAAGAAACCATGACGGACAAGCCGAAAACCATGGAAGCCAGCATGACCAGGCCTCTGAAACCCGAACGTTTCGCATCGAGCCATGCGAGCCGGAGTATCCACCGTATGGAACGCAGCATCATGATCCCCTACTCCACCAGTCTGCCGTGTTTAAGGTGCAAAGTGCGATCTGCCAATCGCGCGATGCCCATGTCATGGGTCACGATAACCAAAGTGGTGCGGGTCGCCCGGTTGATCTCGAAGAGTTCATGAACGATATGATCACTGGTGGTATCGTCGAGGTTTCCGGTCGGCTCATCGGCAAAAAGGATGCGAGGCCGGCCGATAAAAGCGCGGGCCAGCGCAACGCGCTGCAGTTCGCCACCCGACAGCTCGCCCGGCAGGCTGTGCATACGTTTGGAAAGGCCCATGCGCTCGAGCCAGCCACGTGCATCCGAAGCGGCGCTGCGCTCTCCACGCAGATCGAGTGGGATGCGGACATTTTCAAGCGCGGTCAGGTGGGGAATGAGCTGAAAATTCTGAAACACGAATCCGACTTTGCGGTTGCGCAAAGCGGCCCGCTCACGATCCGTGCAGCGCGAAATCGAAGTGCCATCGATGAGGACATCACCCGAACTCGGCACGTCAAGGCCGGCGCAGAGTCCGAGCAAAGTGGTCTTTCCACTCCCCGACGGCCCGACAATGGCGACCGAATGCCCGGCCTCGACCGAAAAGCTCACCGAGTCCAAAACCGTCAGGCGCTCACCGACCTGATCAAAAACGCGGGAGATACCGCGGGCTTCCAAAACCGGCGGTAGTGCTTTCAAGCCTGTCGTCGGTTTGGCATGAAAACCCAATACCTCTTCGTAACTCATCGGACTGATTCGATAACGGATCGTGGAAATGCGTTCAATCACCGAAACCGCAAGAACCATCCCGTAGGCAACAAAAAAACAGAATGCACTGCCGCTTTGGCTACAAATCCGGAGCGAGTGTCCGGAATGGCAGCCCGATAGGGACTCGAACCCCAACAAAGTGAACCAAAATCACTTGTGCTACCATTACACCATCGGGCTATCGGTCGACATAGTTGAAGAATCCGATTCCAAAGGTCAAGAGACAATCATTCAGTTGACTCGATATTCAAAAAGGACTTTATAAATCGGTCATATGGCCGAAGGCAGTGTATTACCGGGTTCAGTCAAATATAAGCGTGTGATCATCAAGCTGAGCGGAGAAGTTCTCCGCAATGAGCGGGATGGGGAACCCATCGATGCCGAAATCCTCGAATCGATGAGCGCGGAGATCGCCGAAATCTACGAACTTGGAGTCGAAATCGGCCTTGTGATCGGCGGTGGAAACATCTTCCGCGGGATACAGGGACTGCGCGGAGCCTCCGTCCAGCGCGCGACCGGGGACTACATGGGAATGATGGCCACCGTCATCAACTCGCTCGCGCTGATGGACACACTTGAGAAAATGGGGGTTGCGGTGCGTGTGATGAGTGCGATCCCGATTGACCGTGTATCCGAGCCCTTCATTCTGCGGCGGGCGGTCAGGCACCTTGAAAAGGGTCGGCTGGTGATCTTCGCGGCAGGAACCGGAAACCCGTATTTTTCCACCGACACTGCTGCGGCACTGCGCGGCAGCGAGGTGAACGCAAACCTGATCATCAAAGCCACCAAAGTGGATGGAGTCTATGACAAGGATCCGATGAAGCACACGGATGCCCGCAAATACAACGAGATCTCCTATTATGATGTGATCCGGCAGCGTCTTTCTGTCATGGATACCACCGCGTTCTCACTTTGTATGGATAACAAGATCCCCATCATCGTCTTGAGCCTTCGCGAAAAGGGAAACATGCGCAAGGCAATCGAAGGCCAAATGATCGGAACCATCGTTCACGGCTGAAGGCATTTCGCAGACTTTGCCAGACAGGACTCGCATCATTCATCCCACAATATAAGCCTCCCAAACCCTCACCTACTATGGAAGCAACCAAAGTCGTATCTCAAGTCGAAGCTGACATGAAAAAGGCACTGGAGCATACCGTGCACGAGTATGCCACCTTGCACACCGGCAAAGCGTCCCCTGCCATGGTGGAATCCGTAATGGTGGACGCCTACGGATCGCATGTGCGCATCCGGGATATCGCCGCGATTTCGACGCCTGACTCACGGTTGATCGTGATTCAGCCCTGGGACAAGACCGTGCTCAAGCCGATTGAGCAGGCCATCCTGTTGGCCAACATCGGACTCCATCCCTCCGTGGAAGGAGTGAGCATCCGCATTCCGGTGCCCGAGCTCAGCCGGGAACGGCGTGAAGACCTGATCAAGGTCGCGCACAAGATGACCGAAGACGGCAGGATCGCGATACGCGCCGCCCGCCAACGCGGAATGGATGCGATCAAGTCCCTGCAGAAGTCAGGAGCCGTCTCCGAAGACGATCAAAAGCGCCACGAAAAAGAGGTCCAGAAGAAGACGGATCACTACAACCAGGAGATCGGAAAGCTCCTCGAAGCGAAAGAGAAGGAACTCAAGCAAATCTGATCCAGCTCCTGAGCCTATAGACACAGCCGGATATCGAAGGTTTGGCCGATCACATGGCGAAACCGTCCGGTGGTTCATTCACACGCCCACATTTTCAGTATTCTTCATCATCCATGGGACAACGAACACCTGCACATCCCGTCGTCAAAAACCTGGTGGTCAAACTTGGCACCGGGATTCTCACTTCGGGGATTGGGAAACTCAGCCCGGAAATCATTCAGGGCATCTGCGCTCAGATCAAGCAACTGAGGGATCGGGGCACCAACGTCACCATCGTCAGCTCTGGCGCAGTGGGACTCGGGATGGGAAGACTGGGATACCAGCGGAGACCAACCGACCTTCCGACGCTTCAGGCGTGTGCGGCAGTTGGGCAGAGCATCCTGATTGAAACTTGGCAGAAGGCCTTTGAGCCACATGGCCTCAACGTCGGCCAAATGCTGCTCACCCGCGATGACCTTAACGTGAAGCGGCGCCACATAGCGGTCCGGGACACGCTGCTGAGGCTGGCTCAGGAAAATGTGATCCCGATCATCAATGAGAATGACTGCATCAGCGTGGACGAACTGAAGTTCGGCGACAACGATGTCCTGAGCGCTCTGGTGGCAAGCCTGATCAAGGCCGACCTGCTGGTGATCCTATCCACCATTGAAGGGCTGTTGGACCTCAAGCACAACCTGCTGATCCGTGTGGTTGAGAACATCAACCAGGACGTTCTCGGCCTGGCCGAGGGCACGACAAGCCCGACGGCAGTCGGCGGAATGATCTCGAAACTCGAAGCCGCCCGCATCGCAACCAAATCCAAGTGCGGAATGGTCATCGCCAAAGGCAGCGAGCCCAACATCCTCCTGCGGATATTCGACGGGGAGGCGGTCGGAACCTTCTTTGTGCCGCAGCGCACCAACCTACGCTCACACAAGCGTTGGCTGGCCTTCTTCAACAAGACCTGCGGCACCGTAACGGTGGACGAAGGCGCCCAGGACGCGCTCCTCGGCAAAGGGAAAAGCCTATTGGCCAAAGGGATCGTGTCTGTCTCAGGGACCTTTGGGCCGGGCTCAATCGTGAGCATCAAGGGATCGGACAAGGGAGATGTGGCGCGTGGACTAACGGGATTCAGCTCGATCGAGATTGACCAGATAAAAGGGATGACTTCGGAAGAGATCCGGCAGATATTCCCTAATCGCAAACACATCGAAGTGGTGCACCGGGACTCGATGGTTCTCATACGCTAAACTGATGTCCCAACACGCCAACGCAGTTCCACCCAACCGATTCTATCAGGCATTTGACACGGAGCGGATCGCTGAAAAGCGTGATCCTGACCGGGTTCGCAGTCCATTTGAAGTGGACCGGGACCGGATTGTGTATTCCCACGCCTTCCGGCGACTGCAATCGAAGACGCAGGTATTCCAGTCGGGCGAGTTTGATTTCTACCGGACCCGATTAACCCACTCCATCGAGGTATCGCAAATCGGGCGATCGATCGTAAACCTGCTCAATATCGAGTCCCCGCTGCTTGGGATCGACTTCCGGATTGACTCCGATCTTGTGGAAGCCGTGGGGCTTGCCCACGACCTTGGGCACCCACCCTTCGGCCATTTGGGGGAGCGCCGCCTCAATGAATTGATGGGGGAACACGGCGGGTTTGAGGGAAACGCCCAGAACCTCCGCATCCTCACCCGGCTGTTCTACAGCAGCACCCATTCGGGATCTTCGGCGAACATCCGCTCGATGAACCCTACGCGGGCACTGGTGGACGGACTGCTGAAATACAAGATGCCGTTCTCGTGGGCCTACCGCCCCGGAGACGGTTCTCATCCGCCGGTTTATCCCGCCAACCATTTTGTCTACGATTCCGACAACGGAACGGTATCGGCCGTCATCGGACGCGAACTCGAGTCCCTCCGGCCGGCTGATGGAAAGGATTTGGAAAGGGTCAACCGGATGCGCAGCATCGAATGCCAGATCATGGATTGGGCGGACGATACGGCCTACTCGATCAACGACATCCTTGACGGCATCCAGGCGGGATACATCCATCGCGACAGTATCGAACGCTGGGCCGGGAACACCTCGCTTGGTCCGGCCGAAACCAAAATGGTGTCCGTGCTTCAGGATGTGATTGCGAATGCCGGTTACGAGTATTTCCTGAACCGCAAAATCGGCGACTTCATCCATGCAGTGAAGCTCATGCCCGCGGAACCTCCTTTTGCCACGAGCAGCAACCGTTACCGTTTCAGGCTCGAAATCGATCCGGAATGCGAGGCGGAATCCAGACTCTACAAGCGAATCGCGAATGAGCTGATCTTCCAATCCACCCAGATTCAAAGGATCGAATTCAAGGGAGCTCACATCCTGACACAGCTTTTTGAGGCTCTGGTCGAGCACTACGGTCCAAACCGGAGCAATCGCCCGCTGAATATTCTGCCGGAGGCGCAGGCTCACCACATCCGCGAGGCCACCACCCCGGCCGAAGTGTATCGCAGTATTTGCGACACGCTCTCTCTGATGACCGATTCACAAGCCATCCGCCTCTACAAACAGCTATACTCACCCGGGTTCGGATCCATAATCGATCTGGCCTGAAAACACATCATCCGAGTCCCGCCATGAATCAGTTCCTGCAAGGCATGCACCCCTTCCAGAAGCGCTTGTTGACATCCGCGATTGCGCTGTTGTCCGGAGTGGTCATTCTGACGATTCTGTTTGGAGTTTTCCTCCTGTTACGTGCATTCACCGCAACATTCTCGAGCGTGTTGTGGCCATTGGCGACCGCCGGGATTCTGGCGATGATCCTGCGTCCGGTGGTGCGAAGCCTGCAAACCCGGATCCACCTCAGCCGGACGCAAAGTATCGCTGTGCTCTACCTGTTGGTCATCACGGTGCTCTCGGTGATCCTTGCGCTGGTGATCCCGGTATTGTTCGACCAGACTGTATCCTTTGCCAAACGCATACCGGGCATATGGGCCAACTTGAGGGGAGCGTTCTCGGACCGTTTCCCGGCCGTGATCGAATTGATCACCGGATACATCGGCGAGGAGCGCATGCTGCGCTATCAGGAAGCCCTCACCTCCCAACTCGACGAACTCACCTCGATGCTCCTGCCGGCGACCAAGGATCTATTCCAGCGCCTTTCGGGAATCATTGGGCTCGCCACGGGCCTTGCGATTGTGCCGGTTTATCTGTTCTTTTTTTTGCAGTCCAACCGCGACCTGTCCGCTGACATCAAGGAGCAACTGTCATTTGTGAAAGAAGAATGGCGGGATGACCTCGTATTCCTCATTCGCGAGTTCGCGGCAAGCATGGTGGCCTTTTTCCGCGGACAAATGCTGATCTGCATGATCATGGGCATCCTCTTTGCGATCGGGTTCACGATCAGCGGAGTCAATTTTGGAATTGGTCTCGGATTGCTCATCGGAGCGACCAACCTGATCCCCTACCTCGGAACCATCATCGGCCTGAGCACGGTGCTTCCGATCGCCTATTTCCAGCCGGACGGCGGATGGGTAACCGTGCTGATGGCACTCGGGGTATTCGGGATTGTGCAGGTTCTGGAAGGATATGTGCTCACACCCAAGATCATGGGGAAACAAACCGGGCTGCATCCTTTGACGATCATCATCGCGATCTTCTTCTGGGGCGTCGCACTGGATGGACTCCTCGGCATGGTTATGGCCATCCCGCTCACCGCTTTCTTCGTTGTGGTGTGGCGCCTCGCAAAACAGAAGTATCTGGAGCGGTTCACCTCGAATGAGGATCAATCTGTTTCTTCGACAGACGATCCATCACCCAACCCAAAGCGAAAGAAAGCGCCCAAACCTGCATGAGCAGGGTTGATGGATACATGTAGCGGAAGTCGCGGGCGGGTGAAGATACGAAGAACGTTGCGGCATAGCCGAGCGGGAGCAGAACAAGAAACAAAAGGGAAAGGAGTTGAATCACCTCGCCGGATCCGGCTTTCCACGTCCATCCGCACTCCCGCACACTGGCACGCAGGCTCCGGATCAATCCGGATAATGACGCCAGACACGCCAAAAGGTTCAAGCCCACCCAAACCGCATGGACACCTCCGAACCAGCGAAGTGGAGATTCGCTGACGCGGAATGACAGGTCACTCATCCACTTCCGGAACGGCTTCGTGGCCCAACGCTCATGGATTCCCAGGTTATTCGAATCAATGGTCCGGTGATGCCAATAGTGGGTATACTGAATGCCGAACAATCGACAATGCTTTGCATCAGAGCGAAACAACCCAACCACCGGCATCCCATCAGCCATGGATTTTGACCCGGTTCACGAAGGTCCCGGACCATTCGCAGAGCGATCCCGCCCACCCAAACAAACAATATCGCGGTCCAGGTGTCCTTCCAGAGCGTGTTCAAATACCAGGGCAGAGGCGAAAGCGGAGTGCACAACAGGAGCGCAAGCAGGCAGGCAAGCCACGGCCTCCACGCTTTTTCGATATTTGGGAGCCAATCCAGAACGCGCATGGCAGTGTATTGGACACTGAGCAGACCCACCAATGCCTGAACAAAAATCAGGTCCCGGATGGTGAGTCCGATTTTGAGCCATGCCTGCAAAAACAAAGCCATGGCCACCGGATGCTGATCCCAGAATTGACCGATCTACGCCTGTGAGATCTGGTCAATCGAATCGGGAGAGTAGAAACCGGGATCAAATAGCACCCGAAAGAAAAATGCCACGCAGCCCAATAACCCGGCGGACGGACCGAGAAGCATCACCAAGCCTAAAAG
>Ga0209510_1003732_pt1 | contig 14043 bp, 8 predicted proteins | sample BiotimSIPDNA_FD_185749 | JGI IMG/M metagenome (GOLD analysis project Ga0209510, IMG submission 185749) | Anaerobic biogas reactor microbial communites from Washington, USA - Biogas_R1 time_0 SIP DNA (SPAdes) (version 2) | ecosystem: Engineered > Bioreactor > Anaerobic > Unclassified | place... | reverse complement strand
AACCGGCTATACTTGCCAGCTCAGCTGCCATCATCGTGGCACACAATCATCCCTCTGGAGATCCGAACCCGAGTTCAGCTGACATCCGCGTCACGAAAACACTGCAGGATGCCTGCAACATCATCGGAATCCCGCTCCTCGACCATGTCGTCGTAGGTGCTCAGGATCACCCGGCTCTTCCACGCTTCTACAGCTTCGCCAGCAACGGCCTGCTGTAGTGGCGTGGCTCTGAGCCCAAAGACACTCGCCTCACAGCGGTGTCTTTTTTAGCACAGGCAAATAGACCTTGAGATCCTATGGGACCGGCTGATAACCTGGCACAACCTATACCTCGTTCGATCTCTCAAGCATCATGAATCGTCACTCCGTTGCCCTGCTGATGACCATCTGTGTGGTCTCTCTTCTTTCTTCCAGCCTTTCCCATGCCGCTTTCATCGGCGACTTTGAGTATTCGGACAACGGAGATACCATCACCATCACCGGATACCATGGAACCGGAGGTGACATTATCATCCCCGACACCATCGATGGAAAGCCGGTGACTGATATTGGGGCCGAAGCGTTTTATGAGAAGGTCGAAAACTCCAGCACCTTGAAACTTCCCTCGACTCTTACGACAATCGGAGAGTATGCCTTCGCTCTCTGCAGTGGTTTCACGGGATCTTTGACGTTGCCATCTACCCTTAACGAAATCGGAGCCTCCGCCTTCGACGGTTGCAATGGCTTCACCGGAACGTTGGTGATCCCTGAAGGAGTGACAACAATCAGTGAAGGTGTCTTCAGCGAATGCAGCGGCTTCGATGTCTTGAAGCTGCCTTCGACTCTCACAGAAATTGGAGACTTTACCTTCTCCTACTGTGGCGGCTTCACAGGCTCTTTGGTGATCCCCGAAGGGGTGACGACAATCGGTGACTCTTCTTTCTACGAATGTGGTGGCTTCAATGGAACACTTACGTTGCCATCGACCCTTACAACAATCGGTGAACTAGCCTTCTACTACTGCATTGACTTCACGGGCTCTTTGGTGATCCCCGAAGGGGTGACAACAATCGGAGACGAAGCCTTCCGTGGCTGCATGGGCTTCAATCGAACACTTACGTTGCCTTCGATGAATACGTCAATTGGAGACTTGGCCTTCGGCGAATGCAGCAGTTTCACGGGCTCACTTCTGATCCCTGAAGGCGTAACGGAAATCGGTGACAGTGCCTTCCGTGGCTGCAGTGGCTTCGACGGATCGCTTACGTTGTCTTCAACTCTGAAGTCAATTGGAGTTTTTGCCTTCGGCGAATGCAGTGGCTTCACTGGAACGTTAACGTTGCCTTCAACTCTGGAGTTCATAGATGAAAGGGCCTTCGAAGGCTGCAGTAGCTTCACGGGCTCCTTGGTGATCCCGGAAGAGGTTACAACAATCGGAGAACAGGCCTTCCACAGCTGTAGTGGCATATCCAAAGCTGTATTTTGGGGAAATGCTCCAGCTGACATGGGAGATCATGTGTTCAAAGATACAGCCGAAGGATTTTTGATCGTGTGTAGCCCAGAATCCACGGGTTTTACCTTTCCAGAATGGGAAGGATATCCTTGCGAACGACAAACACTCGAAGGTGTCGATGTTTTCGGGGACTTCTCGTATAGAGATAACGGAACTACCATCACCATTATCCGATACAAAGGAGCCGGAGGCGACATCATCATCCCCGAAACCATCGACGGAAAACCGGTTACTAAAATTGGGTTTGAAGCGTTTTCTAACAAGGTCAAAAACAACAGCACCTTGACGCTACCTTCGACCCTAACAACAATTGGGAATCATGCCTTCCACGGCTGCATGGGCTTCACCGGATCCTTGGTGATCCCTGAAGGTGTTGCAACAATCGGAAAAGAAGCCTTCGGCGAATGCAGCAGTTTCATGGGCTCACTTGTGATCCCTGAAGGCGTAACGGAAATCGGTTACAGTGCCTTCCGTGGCTGCAGTGGCTTCACGGGCTCCGTGGTGATTCCAGAAGGGGTGACATGGATCGGTGGGGGCGCGTTCGCCGGCTGTAGTGGCTTGACCGGAACGCTTACATTGCCTTCGACTCTGAAAAGAATCGATCCCGTTGCATTCGCCGGCTGTAGTGGCATATCCAAGGCTGTATTTTCGGGAAATGCCCCACCTGGAATGGGATGGGAAGTCTTCAAAGATACAGCCAAAGGATTTGTGATCGCATGTGGCCCCGAATCGACGGGTTTCACCTTTCCAGAATGGCAAGGATATCCATGTAAACGGGAATCAGTCGAAAGTGCCGGGATGTAGTCGAATCTGATTCTGTTCTGACCAGAACGATTCCCTTCTCCGCAATCAGGATCGCTTTGAGGCATCGCTGCAAAGCCCATTTTCTGTGGTTTGCCCTGTGACGTGGGTATTCTGTCATTCCATGGATGAAACGCAGGAAAACCCATCCACAGTAAATGGGGGAAGCTGGACCGGTCGATAAGCTGGGATGTATTTCTTGGACTTGCAATGATAAGGTGTACGCTGTAATGAACAGTTTCGAAACCGTCTTGGTTCTTCCAATTTGATACCCTTTGACTTGATCAAACCAACTGATGCAAAGCCGATCATCAACGAGTGAAACGCGTTTGCTATCTGACTCTAATGGGAAAAAACGTTTCTGATGAACGATCCCGACAACAGCAAAGAAAAGGACAAGGGAAAAGTCGTTCGCATGGTCGACTATCTTCTGAAGCTTGCGAATTTGCGGACCAGGCTGGTTCGCGATATTGAGCATTATGAGAAGGTTTTGTGGATATCGAGTATTCCCCGCGAGCGAGGTTGCTTCACGCAAGCTTGGGGGAACGATGAGGATCGTGATACGGACGAATGGCTGGAAATACAGTCTCAACCAGAGCCGAAACTGCCCTCTGTTCCCGATTCGTGTGAGGAATGGGTGAATAAGTCTGTTCTTCGAAACAAGAGCAATCCTCCGAAACTACGCTCGGAGATAGTTCAAGAAGTTCCAAATCCCAATTGGATGGAGGGCTGTGATTTTCCGGAAACGCTTTCTCGCACAAAACACCTTAAGGATCATGACGAAATTCAGTCCTTGTGGGAATCGTATATCAAAGATCGCTGGTTGCCGTGGAAAGAGAATCATGATGTGTGGGAGAAAGTTCATAGGGTCTATTCTGATCTGTTTGCTATCTATCAAGAACAGCTTCGGTTAGGGGAGGAATACGAATTGGTGTTGGGTTTGGGATTGCTGACATGGGAAACCCCTTCTGGGCATAGAGTCCGGCGTCATCTGATCGTCGCCGATGTGTCGTTGGATTTTGAGGCTCGATTAGGAAAGTTCACGGTGGGACCCAATTCCGAAGGTCCTAAGTTGCGACCGGAGCTGGATATGTTGGACATTGGCGACCAACCACAAGGCGCGGGAAAAGCGGCCAAGGATTCACTGATCAATGCCGATGATGACCCCTGGTGCAGAGACTGCGTGGAAGGAGTCCTTAAGGCTTTGGCACACTCAATCGGATCGCAGGGATGTTATGACGAGTCGCTTGAATCGAAACCTAAGGATTCATTGAAAGGCCCTGTCGTCGAGTATGCTCCTGCTCTATTCTTGCGCAAACGCTCCGTAAAGGGGTTGACCGATGCCCTAACCCAAATCAAAAGCCAAATTGAGGACAATCAAGCTATTCCAAGCGGGTTCGCAGATCTCGCGGAGATTCGGCTTGATGATGTTTTGGAGCCAGGCGATGAATCAGAGAATACGAGCTTTGATTTAGACCATGAAGTCTTCTTTCCGAAACCAGCAAACGATGAACAAATCCGCATTGTTGAGAAAGTCCGGACAGGGAAATGTGTTCTTGTTCAAGGACCACCAGGAACGGGGAAATCTCATACAATTGCGAATCTAATATGTCACTTGCTTGCAACTGGGCAGCGAACTCTCATAACCGCGAAGACACCTCGCGCGTTACAGGTTCTTCAAGGGCTCGTTCCTGATGAGTTGAGACCTTTGTGTATTAGTGTGCTCGGGCGGGGTATTGAAGAGCACCGTGCTTTGGAATCCAGCGTTAATACCATCCTTCGTGAAGCTGAAAAATGGAACGATGTCCACGCATTCCGAGAAATCGAGGACCTAAAATCTCAATTACGGAAACTCAGAGAAGAAAAGGCATCCAACGACCGGAATCTTCTGGATATCCGCCAGTTCGAGACTCGCATCAACAGATTTGGAGATGGTTCTTACCAAGGTACAGCTGCTAGAATTGTAGACGCCGTGAATCGTGATCGAGAACGCTATGGGTGGTTCACTGATAGTGTTCCGTTGGATGAGCCATGTAAGCTCTGTTCCCATGATTTGAGAGTCGTGATTGATGCTTTGAGGAAATTCACTCCGGAGAAACGTTTGGAATTGACCCAGATTTGGCCGGAGAATTCCGAGTCTCAGCATTGTTTCGTGGAAATGATACGGAATGAGAATTCGGCTATCGAACAGGAGTCTAGGATGGCGGTTGGAGCCGATGAGCGAACAGCCGGTCTATTGGCAGGATCGAATAGTCAGGATATCGAGACTATCCGTGAGGCTTTCAGATTGTTTGGTGACACATTGAGGCATCTTAGGGAATCGCCGTATTCTTGGTTGAAAGATTCGGTACGTGATGTTTTGGGCGGGAATTTGTCTATATGGCACGAACTGCATCGTGTTACGAGTGTTGTTGTCAAATCCATCGAGGATCTTGTTAGGGGCGCTGACGATACCAAAGTTGAAATCCCTGATTCTCTGGACATAAGGAGGGCATATGAAGATTGTCTGATATTAAAAAGACATGTGGAAACCAAAGGAGATTTGGGTGGTTGGCTGTGTCGACCTAAGGTGGTAAGAGAACGAATGTATCTGGTTGAGAAGGCAACGATTGACGGACGTCCATGTCGCTCTGCTAAGGATTTTTCAACTCTCTCCAATGCCCTGTTCGTGCGTATCAAGTGTGAAGAAGCGTGGAACAACTGGATCGGGCGAGCAGAAAAGATTGATGGGCCTTATGTTCTTCAGATTGCGGAGCTTAAATCGATAATTGACGCGTTAGGCAAAGTATTGGGTTTGGAGCAACTGGTTTCTAAATGTCAACTATCGCTGACTCTGTGTTCCGGTTTGGGAGAACCCGTTTGGATCGATGAGTCTCAAGTTGATCGGATTGTTGCATCGTGTAATCTGGCTCTTGCCCGGGTTACCAAGAAAACGGCGTCGGAAAAAATACTTCAACTCGAAGACTCAATATCTCACTTGGCTGCAAAGAGTCGTGCGCATCAAGTGACAAAGGATCTTCTTAGTGCCATTAGGGATCGAGACGAGGGCGGGTTCGTGACTTGTCTGAATAAGATCCAGGAATTGAACGAACAGCGTCAGCAAAATGCTGATGCCGATAAGCAGCTGTCCGAACTTCGGCATTTGGTGCCAGAGCTTAAAAAATCTTTGGAACGGTCTTTCGAGGACGCTTCTTGGGATGAGCGAGTCGAGTGTATTGTTGAAGCTTGGTATTGGGGGCAAGCGAGGTGTTGGGTCGAAAAACATATTGGAAAGGACAATCTTGCGGCTCTGACGATTTACGCTAAGCAAATCGATGAAAGGATAAACAGCATCGTTACGAAATGTGCCGCCGTTCTTGCATGGAAATATTGTTTCTCTCGTCTGAAGGATGGACATCGCCGTCACATGGAAGCATGGAAACAGTCCATGAGACGCCTTGGCAAAGGTACAGGAAAATTCGCTCCACATCACAGACGGGATGCTCAAGGGCATTTGAATCAGTGTCGCGAGGCCGTTCCTGCTTGGGTAATGCCTCTTCATCGAGTTTGGGATACAGTGACACCATCTCCCGAGACATTTGATGTGATCATTGTCGATGAGGCATCACAATGCGGGTTTGAAGCACTTCCATTATTGTACCTAGCAAAGAAGATCCTGATCGTTGGCGATGATAAACAGATCAGTCCGGATGCCGTTGGTTTGCCCCGAGAAGCAGTCCTTCGCTTGAAGGAAGAGTATCTGGATGACTTTGAGTTCAAGTCTTCATTTGACGTTGAGAGCAGCCTTTTCGATCACGGGAAGCTCCGGCATGGCAGTAGTCGTATTACATTGGTTGAGCACTTCCGATGTATGCCTGAGATCATTCGTTTCAGCAATGATCTTTGTTATTCAGACACCCCATTGATTCCTCTTAGGCAATATGGACGGGATAGACTACCTCCTCTTGAGAGTGTTTTTGTGGAGAAAGGTTATCGAGAGGGTGAGGGAGTTCGTGCGATTAACCGTCCAGAGGCAGACGCGATTGTGGAGATGATATCCAAAATGTGTCAGGACCATCGCTATGATGATAAGACCATGGGAGTGGTTGTATTACAAGGAGAAGCCCAAGCATCGTTGATCGAAACTCAACTTCTGGAGCAAATTGGGGCTGAGGAAATGGACAAGCGACGACTCGTTTGTGGAAATCCATATAGTTTCCAGGGTGACGAGCGTGATATCATTTTCCTCTCGCTTGTTGCTGCTAGCAATCATAGGATCGGCCCTCTCACAAAAGCGGCGGATCAACGACGTTTTAATGTGGCAGCTAGCCGCGCCCGTGATATGATGGTTCTATTCCATTCGGTAAGATCCGACGAGCTTAGTTCTTCATGTCTCCGAAGGCAGTTGATCGAGCATTTCGAGGACAAAAAGATCAAGCAGATTGGCGGGATCAGTCAGGATGAATTGCAGAAGTTGGCGCTTCGAGAAGATCGCAAGCTTGTTAATGCTCCCAATCCATTTGACAGTTGGTTTGAGGTTGACGTGGCTCTTGTTCTTCTTGGAAAAGGCTTTCGGGTCGTTCCTCAATATGAGGTCGCTGGTAAACGAATTGATCTTGTCGTCGATGGGGGCCAAGGACGACTGGCGATCGAGTGCGATGGTGACTATTGGCATGGTCCTGAGCAGTATGAGAAAGATATGCTGCGTCAGCGGCAGTTGGAGCGATGTGGTTGGGAGTTCTATCGAGTAAGGGAATCTGCCTTTTATTCGAACAAGGAAGGCGCATTGGAAGGTCTTTGGGGCAAACTGGAGGAACGTAGCATCTTTCCAGAGTCGAAATCCCGTGAGTATCACACCGAGACAGATTCGGATGATCGGACCCAAGGCTCGATCAATGATGACATGATCGAAGATGAATTTGAAGAGGAAGATGATTTGGTTCAGCCAACCGACGATTCAGACGATGGAGTTTTTATTTCGACTCGGCGTCCTGAGGTTGTCTCTGAAAAGGAGATTCGAAGTGCCATCATTTCCGCTTTGAGAAAATGTCCGAATTATTCATGCACTCAGAAGTCTGTGACCAGTCGGGTCCTAAAAGAGGTTGGCGTTAGGACCCGAGGTGATCCAAGAACCCGTTTTGATAAACGAGTGATGCGTGTGATCAAAGATTTGGAGAGTATGAACATGGTTGAACTGTATCGTGCCAAAAACAAACGTGTTCGATTGTCGGTCAGCAGTTGAGAGTGTACCACCTATTCCGCATCAGGATCGCTTTGAAGCATCGCTGCAGAGCACATTTCCTGTGGTTTGGCCTGTGATGTGAGTATTCTATCGTCCCACCGCTGAAACGCAGGAAAACCCATCCACAGTAAATGCTGGAAGCTGGACCGGGGTTCGGCCAGAGATGTGGTCAACTCGATGGTTGAAGTTGCGCTCTTTGTGAGGAATGCATCCTGATCGGATTCTTCTGCCGATTGGAAACGATCCGGGGATACCATTTCCGTGGGGTCTGTCCCGAACCTGAGAAAATGTTCCTGGGATGGCATGCATCTGTGGGATTCAAACCCCGGAAAACAAGCTGGAAATAGATCGAACAATAGGAAATGTTAGAATATTTGTATGAAGCGCTTGAAAAGACTGCAAACTGTTGCACATTAGTAGTATAGCATGCATTAAGCAGGCTGAATTGCTAATATGAAAAATCATTCAATTGACATCGACAGGCCATACTATCTCACGGTGAAGCAGGCCTCAAAATATACAACGCTGGGCGAGCGAAATCTCTGGGGATTGATCGCCAATGGAAAGATCCAGACCATCCGGAAAGGACGTCGGGTCATTCTCAGAACATCCGATCTGGATCGGTTTATGGGGGAGGGCTTCTGATATGGACTACGGAAACCTTTTATCAAGACCCCAAGTGGCTGTCCTTCTGGGAGTGTCAGTTCAGACGGTCTCAAAATACCAACACAGCGGAAGACTCTGCGCTGTTCGCCTTGGGCATCGCACGGTCCGCTATGAACGAGCCGAAGTCGAGCGCTTCATCATGGAAAATTCCTGCGAATTCAAATCCTAGTCGTGAACAGGATCGTTATAGAACGGATCAGCCACCGTCTCAGGGTGTGTGTTGCTCTTGCTGTTTCTATGACGGATGTTTTTCCGGTTTGTCACAAATGGGATGATGTGGTAGTGAATTCAAAGAATCATCCGTTGATGCTTCCCTTCTCAATCTGAATCCTCCCCATCTATGAGAATTTTCATCCTGATCGCCCTGTTTCTGAGTCTTTCGATGGTTGGCTATTCATCCGAACCTGAGCAATTGTCCGACTCAATCGTTGATTTGATAGGAGATGCGGAGAAAGGAGATGCTGATGCTCAGTATCATCTTGGTCTTTACTATTTTTACGGAGATGGAGTGAAAAAGGACCTGGAGAAAGCAGTGTTCTGGTCGACCAAGGCCGCGGAGCAGGGTATAGCTGACGCTCAGCTAATGCTTGGGCTTTACTATTCAAGTGGCTTAGGAGTTGAAAAGGATCTAGAGAAAGCCGTGTTCTGGTGGACTAAGGCCGCGGAGCAGGGTTATGCTAAGGCTCAACATAGTCTCGGGCTTTGCTATGCAAACGGGGAAGGAGTGGAAAAGGATCAGGAGAAGGCCGTATCCTGGTGGACTAAGGCTGCGGAGCAGGGTTATGCTAAGGCTCAGTATTTACTCGGTTTTTGCTATTATTTCGGGGAAGGAGTGGAAAAGGATCAGGAGAAGGCCGTGTTCTGGTTCACCAAGGCAGCGGAGCAGGGTCACGCTGAGGCTCAGCATTTTCTCGGGGCCTGCTATTTTACCGGAGATGGAGTGGAACAGGATCTGGAAAAAGCAGTAATCTGGTTCACTAAGGCCGAGGAGCAGGGTTTCGCTGAGGCTCAAACCTGCCTCGGGCTCTGCTATTCGGATGGCTCAGGAGTGGAACAGGATCTGGAAAAAGCAGTATTCTGGTTAACTACGGTAGCGGAGAAGGGTGTCGCAATGGCTCAGTATAATCTCGGGATGTTGTATGAAAGCGGCGTAGGAGTGGAAAAGGATCAGGAGAAGGCCGTATCCTGGTTCACTAAGGCTGCCGAGCAGGGTTTCGCAATGGCTCAGTTTATGCTCGGGCTCTGCTATGGAGGTGGATTAGGAGTTGAACAGGATCTGGAGAAAGCAGTAATCTGGTTTACTAAGGCCGCCGAGCAGGGTTTCGCAATGGCTCAGTTTATGCTCGGGCGCTGCTATGAAGACGGCATGGGAGTGGAAAAGGATATGGAGAAAGCAGTAATCTGGTTTACTAAGGCAGCGGAGCAGGGTTTCGCTCTGACTCAACATAAACTTGGGCGCTGCTATGCGGATGGAGAGGGAGTCTTGCAGGACTATGTTCTCGCCCACAAATGGCTTAACATAGCTTCATTATTAGGAGATGAGGATGTGTTCGTTGAAGTATTCTATGAGCGTGCTCGTGAGGCTCGAAAGGAGCTCGAATCCCGTATGACGCCAGATCAAATCGCTGAGGCACAAAAGCTGGCAAGAGAGTGGCTCGCAAATTGGAAACAACGGGGAAAATGAATTCGTCTGTGGATGACCTGACAGATTCCCTTCCCTTCTCCGCATCAGGATCGCTTTGAAGCATCGCTGCATGGTTCATTTCTGCGTTTCACCCCCGCGCCTGGGTGTTCTATCATCCCACCGCTGAAACGCAGGAAAACCCATGCACAGTAAATGGGGGAAGCAGGATCGGGTAGATGGTGAATCGTTGGTTTTTGGGATTGTTCGGGAGTGGGTATCCGCTTATGGGTATGGGTGACTCTTGGTTAGGATTGTTTTTTCAGGGTGCTTGTATTTGAGCGGCGCCCCGGAGAAGGGCATCCAGAACGGGAGTCCATGTTTACCCGACTGATCCATGACTGCCGAAACCCATTCCGAAATCGTCTCCTTTATTTGGAAAATCTGTAACTTACTCCGGGGGCCTTTCAAGCGAAACGAATACCGTAAGGTTATCCTTCCTCTGACTGTTTTGCGTAGGTTTGACTGCATCCTTGCTCCCACCCGCCAGAAGGTGCTGCGGGAGTATGATGGGCTCGTTGGAAAGAGCGAAAACATCGTCCGTCACCGTTTGTGCCATGTCGCTGGTGTTCCGTTCTACAACATTTCATCCTTCACGCTGAGCCATCCCGATTCGGCCAGTGGCTTGCATGGGCTATTGGATGTTCCCAACGAGCTCACGCAGAATCTCAGTGGCTACATCAACGGATTCTCCCCCAATGTCCGCGAGATCATGGAGCGTTTCGGTATCGAGGCCCAGATCACGAAGATGGCTGAGAAAAATCTGCTCTATCTGGTGATTCAGGCATTCGCGGGTATCGATCTCTCTCCGGCAAAGGTCGATAACGTCCAGATGGGCTACGTCTTCGAGGAGCTCATCCGGATCGGGGCCGAGCAGTCCAACGAGGAAGCCGGGGAGCATTTTACGCCGCGGGAGGTCATCAAGCTCATGGTAAACCTCTTGCTCGCTCCCGAGCAGGATTTGGCCAGAAGCCATGTCGTCAAGACGATCTACGACCCTGCCTGCGGAACAGGTGGCATGCTCTCGGTGGCTGAGCAGCACATCCGCTCGCTCAATGCCGATGCCCATCCTAAGCTTTTCGGGCAGGACTGGAATGACGAAGCCTGGGCGGTATGTCGCTCCGATATGCTCATCAAAGGGGAAGAGGCAGACAACATCGCCCTGGGCGACACCTTTTCCAACGATGCTTTCAGACGCTCGTTGGACGGTCGCAAGTGGACCTTCGACTACATGCTGGCCAATCCTCCTTTCGGAGTGGAGTGGAAGCAGCAGCAGCGCTTCATCGAAAATGAGCGCGACACGCTTGGCTATGGGGGGCGTTTCGGAGCAGGCACCCCGCGTGTGAACGATGGAGCGCTTCTCTTCCTGCAGCACATGATCGACAAGATGCGTGCGCCTGATGAGGGAGGCAGCCGCATCGCCATTGTCTTCAACGGTTCACCACTCTTTACCGGTGATGCTGGAGGTGGGGAAAGCGAGATCCGGCGCTGGATCATCGAAAACGATTGGTTGGAGGCCATTGTTGCACTTCCGGAGCAGCTATTCTACAACACTGGTATTTCCACCTACCTTTGGGTGCTCACCAATCGCAAGGAACGCCCCCGCAAAGGGAAGGTGCAGCTGATCGATGCCCGTGCCTTCTGGGTGCCCATGGAGAAGAGCCTTGGCAACAAACGTCGTCGCATCGGTGACCCATCCGATAAACCGCGCGATCCCGACCATATCGGGGAGATCACCCGTATTCTGGGCGCCTTTGAGGATGGTGAGACCCGCATCTTCTCCGAGGAAGACTCCATCACCCATGAGCCCGTATCCCGGCCCCGTGTGGTCAGCAAGATCTTCCGCAACGAGGAATTCGGCTACCACAAGATCACTGTGGAGCGCCCCCTGCGCCTGAATTTCCAGGCGAGTGCTGAGCGCATCCTCCGGCTCGAAGAGGAAAGCACCTTCCGGAAGCTCGCCGAGAGCGCCAGGAAAGACCCTGTCATGCAAGAGCGCGAAATCGCCGAAGGCAAGGAGCGGCAGGAGCGCATTCGTGCCATCCTCCGGACGCTTGGCGACACCCTCTGGAAAGACCGGGAAGCCTTCATCCAGCACCTGCGTCAGTCTTCGAAATCTCTGGATAAGGAACTGCGCCTCAGCACCCCTGAGCTCAAGGCCATCTTATCCGCACTCGGGGAGCGCGACCCCTCCGCTGCGATGTGCTGCGACTCCCATGGCAAGCCCGAGCCCGATCCGGAGTTGCGCGATACCGAGACCATTCCCCTCACCGAGGACGTGGATGCGTATTTCCGCCGCGAAGTCCTCCCACATGTTCCCGATGCATGGATCGACACCACCAAGACCAAGGTCGGCTACGAGATCCCCCTCAATCGCCACTTCTACCGCTACGAGCCTCCACGCGAGCTGGAAGTGATCGCTGCTGACATCAAGGCCCTCGAAGCCGATATTCTGAAACTGCTCAAGGAGGTGACGGCGTGAGCGCAGACGATTTCAGCATCACCTGGAGCGATGCCGGGCTCGTCGCTGATGTGCGCACCATGATCGAGCAAACCCGGGAGGGTGTCGCCCGCACGGTCAACACGGGTATGACCCTGCTCTACTGGCGCATAGGGAAGCGGATTCAAACCGAAATTCTTGAGCATCAACGGGCGGAGTATGGAAAGGAGATTCTTGCCACATTGTCGCAAGAATTGACCCTGGAGTTTGGCAAAGGTTTCAGCTACTCAGCCCTTACGCGCATGCTCAGCTTCGCCGAGATTTTCCCGGAAGCCTCAATTGTTGCTACACTGTCGCGACAATTGGGCTGGTCTCATTTCAAGGAAATCATTCCTCTCAAAAACGACCTCCAACGCGATTTTTACGCCGAGATGTGCCGCATTGAGCGTTGGAGCGTCCGCACGTTGCGCGCCAAGATCGACTCCATGCTTTTCGAGCGCACCGCGATCTCGAAGAAACCCGAAGACGTCGCCAAGGCAGAACTCGCAGCCCTGCGCAGCGAGGACTGCCTCACGCCCGATCTCGTCTTTCGCGATCCCTACATTCTCGACTTCCTGGGGCTCAAGGATCGCTACCTCGAAAAAGACCTCGAAGATACCATCTTGCGCGAAATTGAAGCTTTCCTGCTCGAACTTGGAAACGGCTTTGCGTTCCTCGGACGCCAGACTCGCATCCAGATCGACTCCGACGATTTCTATCTCGACCTGCTCTTTTACCACCGCCGTCTCAAACGCCTGATCGTCATCGACCTCAAGCTGGGTGACTTCAAAGCCGAATACAAAGGCCAGATGGAACTCTACCTCCGTTGGCTCGCCAAACACGAGCAACAGCCCGGCGAAAACCCGCCCCTCGGTCTCATCCTCTGCGCGGGGAAGAAGGCCGAGCAAATCGAGCTCCTCGAACTCAACCCATCCGGCATTCATGTGGCTGAGTATCTCACCGCGCTCCCGTCCCGCGAACTGCTCCAACAAAAACTCCACGCCGCTATCGAACTTTCCAAATCGCGACTCCACACCAGGAACCTGGAACAGAAAGGGGAGAACGCATGAAGGTGAAACCTTACCCAAAAACCAAACCCTCCGGCATCGAATGGCTCGGCGACATCCCAGCCCATTGGGAGGTGAAGCGGTTGAAATACGTTACGACGATCAATGACGATGTGTTGTCTGAATCAACGCTACCTGACCATCCCATAGATTATGTTGATATTGGTAGCGTGGATCCAATCCACGGAATCACCACAACAGAAGAATTCTTGTTTGAAAATGCACCATCCAGAGCGAGGCGGATGGTGCGACACGGAGATACAATTGTGTCCACTGTGCGGACTTATCTCCGTGCGATTGCTCCAATACGAGACCCATCTGAGAACCTCATTGTGTCAACCGGTTTTGCCGTAGTCCGACCTTTTGGGCTTCAGACTGAGTATACTGCTTTTGCGCTTCGGGAGCCGGGTTTTGTCGATTCGATTGTAGCACGTTCAACGGGAGTAAGCTATCCAGCGTGTAACGCTTCCACTATTGCGGATCTTCCCGTTCCACTTCCTCCACTATCCGAACAGAAGGCGATTGCGGAGTTTCTGGATCGAGAGACGGGAAGGATCGATGTATTGGTGGAGAAGAAGCGGACCTTGATCGAGCGGCTCAAGGAGAAGCGAAGCGCACTCATCAGCGCATGTGTTACCC
>Ga0209510_1003726_pt1 | contig 14048 bp, 9 predicted proteins | sample BiotimSIPDNA_FD_185749 | JGI IMG/M metagenome (GOLD analysis project Ga0209510, IMG submission 185749) | Anaerobic biogas reactor microbial communites from Washington, USA - Biogas_R1 time_0 SIP DNA (SPAdes) (version 2) | ecosystem: Engineered > Bioreactor > Anaerobic > Unclassified | place... | reverse complement strand
CCCCGCTCCAGTAGGATGTCCCTTACCTTCGGGCACACCCCGAAGGCCTTGAGCGGATGCTGCCCGACAAGCTCCGGCCGGGCTTCAATGTCCTCCGGCGTAAGGTGAAGGTAGGTTGCTCCGCAGAGCAGACCGGCCAGAAGGAGGGCCGGGGTGGTTTCCATGGCGTGGAATCCCGGTGCCGCGTAGATCTGACCCGGACCGATCCCCAGGGAGATCATCGCATCTCGCAGGGCGCACAAATAGGCAGAATCGCTGGTTACGTCCGAAAGGGTGCCGGGGTCGCTTCCGCAGGGATCGAAATGGCGGAAAACGACCTGGCCGGACAGGTACGTAAAAGGCCGCTCTCGCCCGTTGGAGAGACCCGTTCCGCGATCGCCTTCCGGCAGCACGCGCCTGTTCCATGCCGGAAGCAGCGCAGCCTGCCGATCTTCCATGGCAATGTGGTCGGGTTTGAGGGCGTCGAGCCTCCTTTGCAGAAAACCCATTCCCCGGGGAGGCAGGAAGGAAATGACGCATCCCGCCTTCAGGGCCGCCAGCAGATCAACGGTCATTTCCAGGCCCATGTTCCTGATGATGCAGAGGGTTTGTCCCGGCAGGACACCGAGGCGGGCCCAATGGCTTGACCTGGCGGCGGCAAGGGAATCCAACTCGCGGTAAGAAATGCCTTTGATTCCGGTGGCCGGTTCATACCAGCACAGGGCGGGTTGGGAACGATTGCGGTTGCGGAGAAGCATGTCATGATAGAAGTTATACCCGTTAAAAAGGGAACTGGTTCCCTGCACCGCGACATGCGCATCAAAAGCCCCTTGGAGAGAGCGCCAGAACTCGCCTGGATTGCGGTAGCTGACCTCCAGCCATCCCGGGCTCCGGTATGGCTGCTGACTCTCCAGGCGCAGATCGTTCTCAAGAGAGGCGATGTCTAAATGCTGCGGCATGATCGCACCTTCACGTTATCGACAGACCGTTCACGGCAGGGATGCCGGAAAGCAGGTCCAACAGATTCCCCTGGACCTCTTCCACTTCGTTCTTCTTCACGTTGATCCGGTATTCCTTCTTCAACGGCCCCTCGAGGATCACTTTCCAGTTTTCGCCGGGATTGGTGAAAAGGACATAGACGCCGATATCCTCTTTGCCGGGCTTGATGACCTTTATCTGCTGCTTCTGTCCGGGCAGGATCATCTTGACGGCCAGGATGCTTTCATTGGGCTTCCTGGCAAAGGCCATATCGGAGATGGTCTCGTACTGGTCGATGAGGAATTCCATTTTATTCACCCTGCGAATGACGACATAGGCGAGCCGCTCCTCATTGGCGAGCGCATCGGCGGCAATGTCGAGCGTGATGTAGTCCACCTTTGCGCCGCTTTTCAAGCCCAGAAAAGCGCACCCCATGAGCGAAAGCAGAAAAAGGGCCGTTAACGCTCCGCTTAGAAACCGTGCAGGTAAGGCTGATTCCTTATAATGTGCCATGAGATACCCTGTTGGCCTCGCATTGTCAGCGGGGCAGTTTAAAGACGCTCCACGGATCACCCTTGATGTCGAAGGCGATATCCAGGGATACCCCTTCTCCATTGCCGGCCGGTGACATGATGGTCCACTGCACTGTCGAAATGTTTCTGTTTCTGTCGAAGGCCGCCGGCTGTTTCGCCTTCTGGAGAAGGCGGTAAAAGCTCCAGTATGAAGGCGGAACCTCGATCGTTCTCTTGATTCTGGCCGATCTGCTCCGGCCCGCGAACTCGATGCCCACAGCCGCACTGGACGGGTCTTTCCAGGAGCATCGTATCCTCTTCCAGGATGGCTTCTGATTGAAGCCAAAGACGGCGGAGTCGCCCACATACAGATAGGACAGAGCGGCCAGCGGCTCCCGGGGAGGCATCAAGGGAAGGGGGGCGGGGCGAACCATGAATTCGAGGAATTTTTCCTTTCCGTCCCTGTCCCAGAGGACATCGCCAAGCTGCTCGATGGCGTTGAGAGTCGGCAGCATCGTCTCGGGAAGCTTCAGGACGTTGTAAGGGCTGCTTCTCTTCCGCCAACGTTGTCCCTCTTCTCCGCAGTAGGGCAGGAGCAGGGCCTGAAAAGACCGCCGGAAATGCCCGGCGGGGTGTGTCGCATTCCGGAGCTCTTCAATGGAAACGTCCTCACCGGAGGCGGGAAGAAAGGGAAATTTATGCTGCAGGGGCTGGATGTCGGCCTGCCGGAGCTCTTCCCATGTTTTCGCGATGTCGGATTCAATCTCGGCCATACCCAGAAAATAGGCCTGCCATACCGGCGCCAGAAAAATGTCCTGCCAGGGGCGGGGCACGGCGACACTCTCAAGCCAGCGCTTCACCAGGTTCACGTAGGAGTCCTTTTCCTGGTCGAGGATTGCAAACGCGATCCGGCCGAGGGGAGACAGGCGGTTTTTGAGCAGGGCATGAGATTCCTCCTTGTCCCGCTTTTCACCCTGTCCCTGCTGTTCCTGGATATCCGCCAGCATCTGCTCCATCAGGGCTTTGTATCGATCCAGCTCCGGAAAGGTTCCCTTCTGCTCGCCCATGAGGCGCTTGATGAAATCGAATTCCGATAGATGCCGGGAAAAAATCTGCATGTATTCATTCGTACCGGGATCAATCCGGATATTATCCTGTATGCTCACCAGCACCTCCCGGAGGGGTGACGAGGGAAGGACCATCTGGCTCAATACAAAGCGGAGTGCCCCCGGGGATCCGGCCTTGATGTCGAATTCCATGTAATACCTTCGGTAGGACTGGGCATAGCGACGTCCGTAGATGTCAACTTCCTTGAGAAGGAAATTCGTAACATGCTTTTTGCCCTGGGGGTCTATCGGCAGACTCTCTATGAGCGCGGGAAGTTCCGACAAGATCGGCCGCACCCTTTTTTCGACGGCATCCCTCGTAAATCTGCCGTCCACTCGCGCTGAACCGATGAACAGGAAGCGTCCGTCATTGGACGGGTTCATGATGAGGTCATCAAACTCCTGGTCCGACGGAAAAAAGAGCAGGCCGTCCTGGCGCTGATGCTGATTCACAAAGTCCCGTAGAAACGCGTTGATCCTGCTGCGGTTGATGAGGTCTTTCCACTGTCCGGCGCTGAGGCTGAAGTCTTCGCCGCCCAGGGAAAAACGGAAGGTCCAGTCTTTTTCGGCCCGGGGATCCTTGTAACTGAGCATCACCTTGAGGTTTTCGAGCAGGCCGGCCAATCCGGAACCCGGCGCCGTCTCAGGATAATTCATGCTGGAGTTCTTGATGAAGTTCAGGGAATTTTTGATCGCCTCCTGCCGGAGTTCGGATTCCTGGATCACGATCATATCCAGGTGGATATCCGGCGGGACCTCTTTTTTCAGCAGCTTCGCCAGCCGGACCGTGAGGTCGTAAAGCTCCATCTGCTGGATCACTCCGAGAAATTGCTCCGTGTCCTTCTGGAGCTTTTCGAATTCCATCCTGCTCATGAACGGCTGCTGGCAGAAACGGCGGATTTCCCTGAAGTACGCCATCCAGCGGTTGGGATCATCCACGGCGCCATGGGACTGACGGAAGGAAAGCTTCTTCCCGGCCAGGGAAACATCGGAGGACGAAACATTGTTGTGGACGTAGTCCTCGATCATGGTTCTTGGCAAATTAAGGATTTTTGACCAGGAGGTGGGATTTTGCTGAATGAGCTGCCCCAGATCGTTGTCCCGTGTGGCATAGATCAAGGCCAGCAGATAGATGGCCCTGTCCTGGGCGGCATGAATGCTGCCCTTGTAGTAATGCTCAAAGCCATGGATGGTGATGACCGCGCCCGTCGGAGTCTGCGGCTTGGCCGCCATTTCTGTGGCCAGCCTGTCCAGTTCCGGAAGCAGATAAAGCTCGCGGATGTTTTCCATGGAGCGATGCGTGATTTCCCTGTTCCGTGATGAAAAAAAATCGGGCAGAACTTTGGTGACGGGGTGCTGATCCGCATAGACTGCGGGCAGAAGCTCGTGCATCCGCTGATCATATCGGGCGGGGGGATCCGTCTCCACGCGGTCCAGGCCTCGCTGTCGCTCGACGATCAGGCTTCGCCCGTGAAAGTATGCCGCCCCGAAAAAAAGCAGTCCCGCCAGGCCTATGGCGGCTGCTGCCAGCCGGTGCCTGCGATGCGGGTCGATTTTTGAAATTTCCTCCGCCGTCAGCAGGGGGGCGAAGGGATTCAGGACGGGGAGATTCTCTTCAGCCTGTGATGTCAGGTAGAAACCGGTGATCTCCGGTTCCAGCGACAGGGGGTCAGCTTCCTGAAGGCTTCTGACAAACAGGGAGAGATCCTGAAAAACTCTCGGAGCCTGGCAGAGAAAGGTCATCGCCCTGAGGTACTGGTCCGCCGGAAGCGAGATCAGCGCGCGGGTCAGGTGTTCTTCGCAGGGATCCAGACATCCGGAGAGATCATAACGATCCGTTCTGGCAGTGGGATCCTGCCTCTGTCCTTCAACGGGAGTTCCGGGGCTTCCGGAACGGTCCCTGTCCCCGCCTGCCGAGGGCCATTCGAGCTTCAGGGGGATGTTGCCCTGGGCCAGAAACCTGGAAAATTCCAGGAATCCCTCGAATTGGTCCAGATGGGTCAGGACAAGGCGCACGGGGATCGGTTTTTTACAGATCTGTCCGAGCAGGTTGATTTTCCCCCGGATCATCTGCGCCTTCTGCCGGAGAGATTCCAGGTGGCCCGGTTCGTCCGGCGAAAGCTCCATGGCGTTTAAGGCAATGACCACGGTGGGTTTCCTTCTCCTGAAGAGGGGTTTCCAAAGTTTCAGCAGGGCCCGGCGGGCAGCCTCTGATGTATCGTCCAGCAGGGACGCCGGTATTTCCTGAACCAGGACCTTTGACCCGAGGTAGATCTGCAGCAGGGGGTTTGCGGTGAAGCTTGGATAAAACTGCCGCGCATGCCCCTGCCAGTCCGTGTAACGGTCAATCAGGGTGCTTTTTCCCGAGCCGGCCTGCCCGAACACGATGAAGTGCTCATAGGTCATGATATTCGGCCTGATCGACCAGGGGATTGCTTTCAGAAATTCCTTCCATATTCCGGTAAGACTCGAAGCGGGCATCTCCTTCTTCAGGGCTTTCCGCTCCGCGGAGGACCCGGCCTTGATCTCCAGGGTGCCCGGATGGCGGCGTTTTCTGATCCGGTAATAGACGAGCAGCCCCACCAGGATCAACAAAACCAGTGCCGCAAGAATGGCGAGAAGAGTCGGCCAGTTGTCCAGTGTGAAGAAATTCCGGACATATCCGGTTATCCGGGAAAGCGAATCCATAGAATATCCACCTTCATGAGCTGATGAAAACAGGCTCCGAGTCCTGCCTGAAACGCGATGATGATGCCGATCATCCGGCTGCAGGAGCCGGAAACTTAATGCTCGCCCTGCGGTTCTGCAACGCCGACCGTCTTTATGACCAGTTGCCCCCCGTCGACGGAGATGCAGACGGTATCTCCCGGCTGGATTTTGCCGGAGATGATGTCTTCGGCCAGGGGGTCCTGGAGATGCGTCTGGATGACGCGATTCAAAGGCCGGGCGCCCATCAGGGGGTTAAAGCCCAGTTGAGCCAGGAGGGTCAGCGCCTCCTCCTTGAACTCCAGGGAGATGCCCTGTTCCCTCAGCAGCCTGGCAAGGCGCTTGAGCTGAATATCGGCGATGGTTTTCATGCCTTCGATGGTCAGCTGCTTGAAAACGAGGATATCGTCCAGGCGGTTGATGAATTCCGGACGGAAATGGGAGCGCACGGCCCTCATGATCGCCGCGTTCATCTCCTGGATTTCCTCCTCCGTTTCGGCGGGCTGAATGCTTTCCGATCCGAGATTGGAGGTCATGAGCACCACCGTGTTGGCAAAATTCACCGTCTGTCCCTGGCTGTCCGTCAGGCGTCCGTCATCAAGAAGCTGCAGGAAAAGGTTGAACACGTCGGCATGGCCCTTTTCAACCTCGTCGAAGAGGATCACGCTGTAGGGTTTGCGCCGAACGCTGTTGGTCAGGACGCCGCCTTCTTCATAGCCGACATAGCCCGGGGGGGCCCCGACCAGGCGGGCCACGGAATGCTTCTCCATGAATTCGCTCATGTCGATCCGGATCAGTGAGCGCTCGTCGTCGAAGAGAAACTCCGCCAGGGTTTTGCATACCTCCGTTTTCCCCACGCCCGTGGGGCCGAGCATCAGGAAGGAGGCGATGGGGCGGTTCGGGTTCTGTACACCGGCCCGGGAGCGCCGGATGGCCTTGGCGATGGTTGAAAGGACATGGTCCTGGCCGACAACCCGCTGGCGCAGATGATCTTCCAGGTGCAGCAGCTTGTCGATTTCGGATCCGAGGAGCTTGGAGACGGGGATGTGGGTCAGCCTGGAAACCGTATCGGCGATGTCGTCTTCCGAAATGGTCCTGCGCAGGAAGTTCCGGCCGGAAAGATCCACATCGGCGTATTCCGCCAGGATCCTGTTGCACTCCGGGATCACTTTGTACTGCAGTTCGGCAACCCGGGAGAAATCTTCTTCCCGGATCTTCTGCTCCATTTCCTGGTTGGCCGCCTCCAGGTTTTTCTTTGCCTTCTGAATCTCCGCCAGGGCCTTCCTTTCCTTTTCCCATTGTTCCGTCAGCTGGCGGCTCCTTTCCCTGAGCTCTTCCATCTCCCGCTGCAGGTGGCCAAGGCGTTCGGCCGTGTTGGAGTCCGATTCATGTTCCAGAGCCCGGATCTCAATTTCGAGGTTGACGATCCGGTGGTCCATCTGCTCGAGTTCTTCGGGTTTTGACGAAAGGCCGATGCGCAGGGAAGCCGCCGCCTGGTCGATGAGATCCACGGCCTTGTCGGGAAGAAACCGGTCCGTGATGTAGCGGTTGGAAAGCTTGGCCGCCGCCGCAAGGGCGGCGTCCAGGATCTGGACCCCATGATGGACTTCGTATTTTTCCTTGATTCCGCGCAGGATCGTGATGGTTTCGTCAAGGCTCGGCTCGTCGACCATTACGACCTGAAAGCGGCGCATCAAGGCGGTATCCTTCTCGATGTGCTTTCGATATTCCTCCAGGGTGGTCGCCCCGATGCAGCGGATTTCACCCCGGGACAAGGCGGGCTTGATCAGGTTGGCCGCGTCCATGGCGCCTTCCGAGCCGCCGGCGCCGATGAGCATGTGAATTTCATCGATGAAGAGAATCACGTTGCCGGCATCGGAGACTTCCTGCAGTAGCCGTTTGAAGCGCTCCTCGAATTCACCCCGGTATTTCGCCCCGGCGATGAGCTGCCCCATGTCAAGGGATAGAATGGACGCCGATTTCAGGTCTTCGGGGACATCTTCCCGGACAATCCGCTGGGCCAGGCCCTCTACGATGGCGGTTTTGCCGACCCCCGGTTCCCCGATGATGATGGGGTTGTTCTTGAGCCGGCGGCTGAGAATCTGGATGGTGAGCCGAACTTCCTGATCCCGCCCGATGACGGGATCCAGGCCGCCTCGGCGGGCCCGTTCCGTAAGATCCTGGGTGTATCGGGCCAGGTACTCAAAATCGCCGGATCCGCTTTCTCCTCCCGAAAAACGGCTTCTTGGCGGCTGCTGGAGCAGGGCCTCGAGCTCAGGCTGATCCGCACCGGCATCGGCAAAGGCTTCGGAGATTTCTTCCAGAGCGAGCATGCCCAGAACGATGTGATGGATGCCGATGTATTTATCCCCGGCCCTCTGGCTTGCCTCCTCGGCGAGGATGAACACTTTTTCCAGGTCACGGTTGATGGGGGTCTGCGAAGTGCCTTCCCTGCCCTTCGGCTGAGTGAGCAGTTTGCCGTCCACCCTCGCCCCGAGGGCATCCAGATCGATGGATGTCCGGGAAAGATAGCTTTGAATGAGATCATCGTCGGGTTGGAGCAGCGCGGAAAGCATGTGCCAGGGAGTTACATGCTCGTGATCCCTTTTCACTGCAAGCCGGCAGGCGCTTTCAATGCTGTCCTGGGCTTTTACCGAAAACTTTTCGATCAGCATGCTGGTTGATCTCCTTTAGGTGGGGTTGATTTGAAGATCCAGTGGAAATGGGCTCAATAGCCGTGCCCGTGTCGATATGCTCCCGCTTTCCCGTTTCCGTCGCAGGGTTCGCGGGGACTGCAGCCATGGAATCGGGTTCCTGTCCGGCTCTCTTTTATGCAAATCCCCGATATCAGGTGCTTGCATGAAAAATGAGCCGGTCGTCTTCGACAAGCCCGATAATGACCGCGTAAAATATTCCGTAAAGAAGTTGAATGAGCGAAGGGAGGATTTTGATGCTGCAAGTAAAAAAATCATTCGACGTTTCATTGTGCCAACCCAGCGTGAACATGATGAAAAAACAGCAGAAACACTTATATCACAGATTATATCGAAAAAAAAACAAATCTTGTCAATGTTGCAGCAGGCAAAACGTTCGGTATCGCGGACAGGCCGGCCTCGATCTCGTTCCCTGTGCTCCGGGACCGGATCCGGCGGCCTTGCCGCTTGTCAGAAGCGGATAAATGGACGTTTCATTCCTGAACGTCCGGGTAAGGCACGAGTATGTGCAAGAACTTTGCCGGATTTTTCGCCGCCGGCCTGCCACAGAGCCCGGTCATCCCTTACCATAAAAGAACTTGACTTTCCTCCTGCGGAAACTTATTTTCCAGTAAATTCGCAAGGGAATATTATGCAGGGAGGTTTGATCATGCCCGGTTTTGAACTGATGGGCCCGGAAGAACTCAAGGAAGTTATGGAGGTCATGGAGACGGGCGTCCTCATGCGCTACGGTTTTGACAGCGAACGGAGAGGTGTTTTCAAGGTCCGGCAGTTTGAAGAGGAATTTGCCCGATACTGCGGCGCGGGATATGCCCTGGGGGTCACGTCGGGATCCTCGGCCCTCAAGATCGCCCTCACCGCTCTGGATGTCGGACCCGGCGATGAAGTCCTCGTTCCCGCCTTCACCTTTCTGGCGACCTGGGAGGCGGTCCTTGAAGTCGGGGCGATCCCCGTGATGACGGATATCGATGAAACCCTCAACATGGATCCCGCCGACATGGAACGCAAAATGTCTCCTTATACCAAAGCGGTTGTTCCGGTGCATATGTGCGGCTCCGGAGCCCGCATCGACAAAATCCTGGAAACGGCCCGCCGGCACAACCTCCTCGTCCTGGAGGACAACGCTCAGGGATGCGGGGGCTCTTTCTCGGGGAAAAAGCTGGGCACCTTCGGCGACATGGGAATCTTCAGCTTTGATTACTATAAAACCATGACCACCGGCGAAGGCGGCATGGTGATCACAAACAGCGAAACCCTCTACCATCGGTCCGATGAGTATCATGATCACGGCCATGACCACAATCCCAAGGTCAGCCGGGCCATGGAGGGGCGGTCGATCCTGGGCTTCAATTACCGGATGAATGAGCTCCAGGGGGCCATTGGCCTGGCCCAGCTGCGGAAAGTCGATGCCATGATCGCCGAACAGAAAAAAAACAAAGCCGCGATCAAGGGCATGCTGTCGTCTGCGAAAGGGGTCACGTTCCGGGAGCTTGTCGATCCCCAGGGCGATACGGCCACCTTCCTGGCCTTCAATCTTCCCGATGAAGGTACGGCGGAGAAATTCCAGCAGGCCCTCGCCGCCGGAGGTGTCGATACGGTCTGCTACAAAAGAAACGCCTGGCATTACCTGCCGAACTGGGAGCACTTCCTGTCGCAGTCGACGGCCAATTCGAAGAAGTTCCCCTTTTCCAGCCCCATGAACGGGCGAACCGTGAGATACGATCGGCAGGACATCCCACAGGCGGAGGATCTTCTGGGCCGCACCCTGGTCATGGGGATCAACATCCGGATGCCCCAAGAGCGGCTGGCGGCGATTCGGCAGGCGATTGAAAAGGCCGCCGACGTCCTGTAACCTTAGACATCAAGGAGAACGCATCGTGTATATCGTCACCGGCGGGGCCGGTTTCATCGGCAGCGCCTTCGTCTGGAAACTGAATTCGGAAGGCATCAACGACATCCTGATCGTGGACAATCTGGGAGAGACGGAAAAGTGGAAAAACCTGGTCAATCGGAGCTATGCCGACTATGTCCACAAGGAAGATTTCCGGCATATGCTGGACGAGGATATTCTTTCGGCGGACAACATCGAGGCCGTGGTTCATCTGGGAGCCTGCTCGTCCACGACGGAGCGGGACGCCGACTACCTTATGGAGAACAACTTCCACTATACCTGCGACCTGGCCCAGTGGGCGCTCAGCCATGACATCCGGTTTGTCTACGCCAGCTCCGCGGCCACCTACGGAAACGGATCCAAGGGATTCGACGACGACCTGGATGGGATCGACCGGCTCCGGCCGATCAACATGTACGGCTATTCCAAGCAGCTCTTCGACCAATGGGCCATCCGGCGGGGATTGATCGACCGGATGGCGGGGGTCAAGTTCTTCAATGTCTTCGGACCCAACGAATACCACAAGGGCGACATGACCAGCGTGGTCTTCAAGTCCTTCCGCCAGATTATGGATACGGGGCGGGTGCGCCTTTTCAAGTCCCATTCCCCCGATTACACCGACGGGGGGCAGAAACGGGACTTCGTTTATGTGAAGGACTGTGTGGACGTTCTCTGGGCGTTTGTCCGGCATCCCGAAATCAACGGGATCTTCAACCTGGGCACCGGCCGGGCGCGAACCTGGAACGACCTGGTGGAGGCCGTTTTTTCGGCGATGAACCTGCCGCCTCAGATCGATTACATTGATATGCCGGAGTCTCTCCGCGGGCAGTACCAGTATTTCACCGAGGCGCGGATGGAAAAGCTTCAGGCGGCCGGCCAGGGGGCCGATTTTCATACCCTCGAGGAAGCCGTGGCCGATTACGTCAAGAATCATCTCCAGGCCGACAACCCCTATCTGTAAAAGGAAACATTGAAAGCACCATGAAAATCGTCTGTATAATCCCTTCCCGCTTCGCTTCAAGCCGCTTTCCGGGAAAGCCCCTGGCCGATCTCTGCGGAAAGCCGATGATTCAGCATGTCTATGAGAGGGTTCTTCAATCGGCCCTTGTTTCCGCTACGGCGGTGGCCACGGATGATGACCGGATCTTCGAAGCCGTGGAAAAATTCGGCGGAAAGGCGATCATGACGGCGGGCCGCCATCGCTCCGGAACGGACCGCATCGCCGAAGCCGTCGAATCGCTGGATCTGGAAGACGAGGACATTGTCGTCAACGTCCAGGGGGATCAGCCGATTTTTGAGCCGTCCCAGATTGACGAGGTGACCCGTCCGCTCCGGGAGGACCCTTCCCTGCCCATGTCGACCCTGATCTACCGGATTGTCCGCAGGGAGGAGATCGCCCACCCCAACTGCGTCAAGGTGGTGTTCGACTCCGACTTCAATGCCCTCTATTTCTCCCGGTCCACGATCCCGTACGTCCGGGACGACCGCCATCCCGCCGCCCATTACAAGCATCACGGGATTTACGCCTACCGGAGATCCTTCCTCCGGACCTTCACCGAACTGGAAGAGGGAAAGCTGGAGCGGCTCGAATCGCTGGAACAGCTGCGCGCCCTGGAATTCGGCTATCGGATCCGGGTGGTGGAAACCCTCCATGATTCCGTGGAAGTGGACGCCCCGGAAGAGCTGGCCCGGGTCCGGGAGATCCTTCTGGACCATGCGGTTTAGAACTCCTCTGTGATTTTCTCGATTTTTTCTCCAGGTGACAAAAAAAAATGACAAGCCCGGTCTACCGGACTTGTCATTTCAGCAAAAGAATTAGAACGTTGAAATAGAAGACCCTGCAGTAGATGAGACTAACGGCTCATCCTTCTGCGGAGAGCGGCCAGGCCGGCAAGACCCGGGGCAAAGAGCAGAATGGCGCCGGGAATCGGAACCGTGGGATTGGGGTTGGGAAGTTGCGCTCCATCGAGGGAAATGACCGATTTTGCAAGGGCCACTGCCCAGTTCTGGTAATTGTGGGTCGTGTCGATATCGATGAACACCTCGAGTCCGGAGGCAATTTCGTCATACAGGTCGGAGCTTAGCGCAAAGGTCGTATAGGACCATTGATCATTCTGACCGGTCAGCGAGCCCAGCAGGACCATACTGCCGTTATCCTTGACATAAATGTTGTCCACTTCTCCATATTGCCAGTCGACGTCCCAGGCGCTGACGCTCAACGTGGCGGTCGTGAAGGTGTAACCGCTGAGGGCCTTGTGCTGCCAACCCCAGTCTTCGTTGTACCAGCGGTAATAGGGGGCGCTGTATGTGGCCTCTTCATCGGGGCAGAAATAGCCGGTGGGGGCCTTGACGACATCAATCACTTCAGTGGCCTGAGCAAGGCCGGTCACGGCGAGGAGCAGGCTGGCGAATAACAAGGTTGCGATTCTCTTTTTCATTTCTTTCTCCTTAAATAATGATCGTTTCTTCTTTGACGTTAAAAGCAAAAAAACTCCCCTGTGTGGAGGATCCAATAACCTGCGTTCCGTGGCGGTTAAACCACCAACTCGGCACTAATTTACAACCCGCCACATTCTCCGGTCCGCCTATCACCTCCTTTTTCGGGAAAAAGCCGTGTCGAGGCCTGAGCGTGAAGTTGGCGTCACGCCGGATTCCACCGCTCTTTCTCTAATCCTCAGAAATGAGGAGTTTCCATACGTTTCCGGCTGAAAAGCTGACAGAAGCCGGAGCCCCCTTCTTCCGCTGCAGTCCGCAGGCTGCGAACAGATCCCTCGCAAGATCGAGGATCGTTTGTGGGTGCAGCATATAGAAGGGGTACTTTCCGCACAATCAGGACGGGACTGATTTTTTGTTACGGGAAATGATGAAATGGCATGGTTCAAAACCTTAGGACGGACGGGTTGTAACCATGATAAACCGTGGTTTTACCGGAGACCAGGGAATCAGGAACCGCATGTCCTTTGAACGGGATTTTTCTCCCCGGCTTCCTCTATGGAAGAAGGGGGGGACCGTTTGAAATCCAAAGACATGCGGCGCTGCCGGCATGACCGGCAGCGCCGCGGAAGAAGTGCGACTGGAGGGTTGCTGCACGCGGGTTGACTGCGTCAGCATCCGGACCCGTTCACCGGCCGCCGTCTGAAGGCCGTCAAGCCGATCAGGCCGCTGGCCAGAAGCCAGACTGCGGCCGGAATGGGGGTGGCGATCAATTGATCCTGCCGTGCGTAGGAGAGATCCCCTTCGTGACCGGGTACCCACAGGCTGGCGACCTTGATGCCGTAGGCGCCATTGCTGTCGTCATCGGCGTTTTCCAGGCTTCCGAACTGCGTGAGAACGGCATTCAGGAAGATGTTCGAAGCCCCCCCGGCATCGGCATACGTTTCCTCATTTTCAAGGTACCAGATGGCATGCTGGAGGGCCGCAGCGGACGTCTCGCGTTGAGATTCCGTTCCGTACTGGTATCCGCTTAACGATCCCCGGCTGAAGTGGCTGTAAAGGTATGCTGTGCCGATTGAAATGGGATCCCCAAAATTCGTGTTCTGGCCGCCGCCGTTCGCCTGGTTGCTGATCGTAACGGAGTATGACGCACCGGTGTAGAGATGTTCGTCTTTTTCCAGGCAAAAGGATTGAAACGTCCCTGGCTGCGGTGTGGATGAAAGGGGATTTTGTTGTTTGATGTCTGAGGTCGTTCCCGAAACGTACCCGGCGAGGATCGACTGTAAGGCATGATCTGCCTGCAGCGTAAACTCGCCACCCTGACCGGATTGATAAGGCCCGTAACTGCTGCCCGTCGTGATCGTGTATGCCGCCGCCATTTGCGCAGCGAGGATCAAAATGGCTGTGACCGCCGTCATCAACATCGCTCTTTTAATCATGGTCTTGTCCTCCTCCTTCTTCTTTCCTCTTCGGTATGGTTTGTGTTCGACAGGGTTGTCGTCAGGATGCGGTCCGTGGTTGAGTTGGAATCTTCCGTGAATTGAGGGAAATGATCCTGACGTAGGGGAAAAATACAAAAGAATCAGGTTTTTGCCAATCGGGAGAAAGTTGATTTTTTGTTTAGGAAGCCGGTAAAAGGAGCAGGGAAAATACCTTAGGAGTACCTAGTGTCTCGTCAACTATCAAGTGTCGGATACAGGCGGCGTAGTTTTATCCTGGCGTCTTCAGC
>Ga0209510_1003722_pt1 | contig 14056 bp, 6 predicted proteins | sample BiotimSIPDNA_FD_185749 | JGI IMG/M metagenome (GOLD analysis project Ga0209510, IMG submission 185749) | Anaerobic biogas reactor microbial communites from Washington, USA - Biogas_R1 time_0 SIP DNA (SPAdes) (version 2) | ecosystem: Engineered > Bioreactor > Anaerobic > Unclassified | place... | reverse complement strand
AACGAAGGGTTTGCGGGCGGCGCGAAATTGTGCAAAGTCCTTCGATATGGCTGCAGCGACTGATTGCGAGAATACCTGCCTGACTGGAATATGGGTGGCACCTGACGGAACCGTGCATCAATGCTTTCGCGACCCGGATGGGCAAACCCATCAAAAACAGGCTCAACTGGAGGCCTTTATGTGGGTTTCCGCCGAGGATGTGAAATCACTGGATGGCGAGAGCCACGTTCACTCGCTCAAGGGATCCGGACCATTCAACCGGATGCTCACCACCTCCGATATGGAGCAATTCGGGCAATGGATGCAGCAAGGCAAGGGGCTGCGTCGCATGGAGGTGCTCAAGCCTTATGAAAGTCAGTATTTGCTCAGCCATGGCATGCGGCTTTTCGGGGATTTACGCTTCGACGAACTCAAGCGGTGTCAGTTGGATATTGAGACCGAGATTGGTCCAAACGGGAAATTTCCGAGCTCACAGCGCCAGCGGGTGTTGGCGATTGGCCTCAAGATGGGCGACAAGGAAGCACTTCTGTCGCTTGATGCCGAGGATGACGCCTCCGAAAAGGCCTTGCTCGAAGCGTTGAACCAGCACCTCGAGGAGTGGGATCCCGATGTGATCGAAGGTCACAACATCTTCAATTTTGACCTCGAATACCTTCGGGTGCGGGCTGGCAAACACAAGGTGCGTTGCGCATGGGGGCGGTTTGGGCAGGAAGCATCGTTTCGCAAAAGCCGCTTGAAGGTGGCCGAGCGTTGGGTGGATTTTCAGCGTTGCGATCTGCCGGGCCGGACGGTCTTTGACACCTACCTGATGGTCCAACTCTACGATCTGACTTCGCGTGACATGACGTCCTATGGACTCAAGGCGGTGGCGAAGCATTTCGGGGTAACCAAGGATCTCGGGCATGACAGGACCTATATCAAAGGCGACCAGATTCACGCCACGTTCAAGACCGACCGGGCGCGTTTCCTGGGATACCTGCGGGACGACTTGCTTGAGACCGAGGGGGTGGCAGCCATTCTGTTACCGACCTATTTTGAGCAGTGCCGGAGTTTTCCCACCTTGCTTCAGGAGGCAAGCCTGAGGGGAACATCGAGTAAGATCGACTTGTTGTTTTTCGAGAAATACTATCAGGCGGGATATGCCTTGCCGGATCCGGTGGAATCGATTGGCGGATTTGAAGGCGGATACACCCAGAGCTTCCGCAGTGGCGTGTTCCGGGATGTTTTCCACTACGACGTGGCCTCGCTCTACCCGAGTCTGCTGATCCGTGCCGGCCGCAATCCTGCGAATGATGACCTCGGGGTGTTCCTTCCGCTGCTGGAAGAGCTTAGAACCTACCGTCTCCGCTACAAGTCATTGGCCAAAAGCGAGAAGGATCCGGCCTTGCGCCGCGAGTATGGAGCGCGGCAGGCGACTTTCAAGATTCTGATCAATTCATTCTACGGTTACCTCGGATTCCAAGGCGCGCGGTTTGGCGATCCGGAGTTGGCCGCGCAGGTGACGTCGGATGGCCGGGCTCTGCTGCAGTCGATCATCGACCGGATGCATGTCCTCGAGGCGGAGCCACTTGAGGCGGATACCGATGGTATTTACGTGTGTGCGGGAAAGTGGGCGAAGGACCCGGAGGGTTTGCTGGCCAAGGTGCGCGAGATCCTGCCCGATGGGATCGAATTGGAGTTTGATGGCGCCTATGATGCGATGCTCTGCTACAAATCCAAAAACTATGCGTTGAATGAGGGGGGCAAGGTTATCATACGTGGATCCGCATTGCGCTCCCGTGGCATCGAGCCCTTCCTGCGCGACCTCACCGAGAACCTGGTCCAGTATCTATTGGGTGGAGATGGGAAACCTCCTGCCGAACTCATGAACGAAATGCGTGAGTCCATCGGCGCCGGAACGCTTCCTGTGAAGTCCCTGGCCAAGATGGAGTCGCTGAACCAGAACCCGGCGGTGTATGCGAAATCCGCGGAAGAAGGGAAAACACCAAGGCGTGCCGCATTGGAGGTCGCCCTGCGGATGAATCCGGTTCCCAAGCAGGGGGATAGAGTGGTTTATTACATCGCCTATGGCGAAAAAGGACGCAAGGCAATGTGGCAGCGGGCCTATGCGCTCAGCGAACACGACCCGGTGTTGTGTCCCTACGATCCGGGAGTTTACCTCAAGAAGCTGGACGAATGGGAGGAGAAGTTTGCGGATCTGCTTGAGATCCAACCGGGTTCCTGACAGAGTGGGGTTCCCAACGCTTGACAACCGACCAAGGCTTTGGAGGCTGACAGATACTTCGGTAGAGAGACGCCAGGAGGAGTCTATTAGCGATCATCGATGGCTCTCTGGGCCAGATCAAGAGCCGTCAGCAGCTCTGACTCTCGAGTGGGTTTCGGCAGGTAATCGTTCATACCCGCAGCGAGGCATTTTTCGCGATCACCCTCCATGGTGTTTGCTGTCATGGCAATAATGTAGACATCCTCAATTTGAGGGTTCTTGCGGATGGCCCGGGTTGCTTCATATCCGTCCATGACCGGCATCTGGCAATCCATGAATACGATATCGTATGGCCCGTTCTCCAGTGCGGCGATGGCTTCCCTTCCGTTGGCTACAAGGTCAGCACGGAAGCCTGCCTTTTTCAATTGAAGCTCAATGACCCGCTGGTTCACCCGGTTGTCTTCGGCGACCAGAATACGGATCTCTCGCGATTTGCCTTCAGCGTTCTTTCGGGAACTGCGGCGATTCGGGGTCTTCTGCGCGGCGCTGGCGGGTAGCAGCGGCGCGACCAGCATCTCCCTCAATGCGTTTCTTCGGATCGGAAGGGTCAAAATCCCATACAAATTGTGCTTTTGGGCTGACCCAAGGTCGATCCGATGCTCAAGGGATGTCAGCAGAATCAGGGAAGGGATGACTTTGGATTTCGGCAATTTCTGGAGACTTTTCGATATCGATCGCAGGCATTCCATTCCAGCATGTTCGGATAGTCTCATCGCGATGATGACCCATCGAAACGGCTCGTCCGACATCGCCCGGTCATAGACGAGAGATGCGACATTTGCACAGTCCTGAGTGATTTGCAGATGGATGCCCCACGCCTTGGCATGATGCATCATCACCTCGGAGGTCAGGTTGCTGTCGCAAAGTGCAAGGGTATGGTTTCCTCGAAGCAGTTTGGCGGAGTCATCGGTCTCCCCGGAGCGATCTCCATCTTCGTGCGGTTGGAGTTTGATTGTGAACCAGAAGGTCGAACCTTCACCCTCGCGGCTTTCGACTCCGATGTGCCCATTCATCTGTTCAACAATTTCCCGCGATATCGCGAGTCCAAGCCCTGTTCCTCCGTATCGGCGGGTGGTTGAGTTGTCGGCCTGAGTAAAGGGGCGGAAAAGCTTCTGCTGGGTTTCTTCGGGTATTCCGATGCCGGTGTCCTTTATCTCAAAACGCAAGTTTTCTCCCGTGATTTCATTGATCGGCTTCACCGAAATCGTAACCGATCCTTTTTCCGTGAACTTGATGGCGTTAGCTGTGAGGTTTACCAGCACCTGGCGGATTCTTCCCGGGTCTCCCAGCCATTTGGAGGGAAGTGCAGCATCCACCAGGCATGCCATCTCGATTCCTTTTTCGCATGCCCGGATCGCCATGAGTTCGAGGGATTCCTCAACGGTTTCCGAGAGGTCGAATACAATCGACTCGAAACGCAGTTTTCCGGCTTCCATCTTCGACAGATCGAGAATGTCGTTGAGGATCGCCAACAGTGATTCAGCACTGTTACGGGTGGTCACCGCAAACTCTTTTTGCTGAGGGTCAAGCGGAGTTCCCAATAACAAGTTGCTCATGCCGATGATGCCGTTCATCGGGGTGCGGATTTCGTGGCTCATGTTCGCCAGAAACTGGCTTTTCACTTGAGAGGCTTCCTGCGCCACTTCAGCGGCGATTCTAAGTTCGTCCTGCAATCGTTCCGCCTCGGCCTGAGCCCTTTTGCGTTCTTCAATCTCCATCCGGAGGGATACGTTTGCCTCCGCCAACTCAGCGGTTCGGATCCTCACATTTGTCTCCATCAGTTCGTGAGACTGTCGGATGCGGATCCGGTCCATGTGGATGTGGCGCATCCACAGAACATATCCAATCAGGGCGGCCGCGAGCAGTATTGCTCCGATTCGAAAGGCCGGAGTCTCATGGAAACGGTGGGGAAGAGTAATAGAGATTCCGGCCCCGGACTCATCCCAAATCCCTTCACTGTTTCTTGCCTGGACATGAAAGGTGTAGCTGCCCGGTGAGAGGTTGGTGTAGAATGCCGATTTCCTTGGTCCCACTTCGACCCAATCGGAATCAAAGCCGTCCAGTTTGTAGCGATAGGTCACTTCGTGAGGAGCTCGGTAGTCGATGGTTGAATAGTCAAACTCGAGATTTCCCGGACCCGGCTCGATGGGCGGATTCGATTCGAAGTCGTGGTGCCTTCCATTGATTTTTACCTGCGTGATACTGGTGGACGGTGGATGGCTCTCATGTTTCACGTTGTCGGGATCAATCATGATCACTCCACTGCTGCTAGGGAACCATATCCTGCCGTCAGTGGAGCGCGCCCCGGAATACTCGATGGATATTTTGTCATTCGACTTCACGGCGTTACGGCCTTCGTAGACCTCACATGTCAGCCGCTTTGAAGCGCCGTCGGCGACAGCGTTCATGTCCTGTTGGTCAACCCGGAATATTCCCCGGTTGCTGTCCATCCAAAACCCGCCATTATTATCCGGAAGGATTGCATACACGTAGTCTGAGTGAAGCCCGTTCGCCCGAGTCAATGTAACGATTTCATCCTCCGATACACGCGATATCCCATTGTGTTGGGCTGCCCATAGGTTGCCTTCGTCGTCGAAGACCAAATAGTAGTAGCGGGTGGGTGGAAGTCCGAACTTCTCGGTCAGGTTATCCATGATCCCATCTCTTATTCTGAAAATGCCAACTTCACATACCATCCAAATGGTCCCATCCGGTGCGACTTTCATTTCGTTGATCCAAGGGATGGAAACCGCGTTTCCGTTTTTGAGGATGTATGGAACAAAAGCCCCGTCCTGGAGTCTCATCAAGTTATCCCCGAATGCGACCAGGATCCCGGAAGCATCTTCCACTATGACTTTTGGCCATATCTCACTGGACCATGACTGGATAACCCTCTCTTCTTTAAGCGAAAAAAGATCAACATTTCTTCGGCCCCCGAATAGGTATACATCGCCATTCGATGCAAAAAATATCCTTTTGATCCACCGTGACTGGAATCCCTGGCCTCCCTCCGTCCCGTGGTTTTTGACGGTGCCATTCCGGATGATGGAAAGCCCATTGTTGGTTCCCGCCCAAATCCCGCCGTTTGGATCGGCAGACACGCACAGGACGCCGTTTGATACCAGTCCCTGGTGAGTCGATATCGTCGGGAATTTAACATCCAATAGCTGCGTCAGTCCATCTGAAGTGCCGATCCAGATACTACCGTCCGGAGTCTCCGTAATGGTCAGGACGTAGTTGGACGCCAATCCCTCGTCTTGGGTGAATCTTTCCATGCGACCGTTGAAATAACGGACAATTCCTTCGCCAAATGTGCCCAACCATACTGAGCCCTCGCTGTCGACCATGGTTGTCTGTGGTTGTCCCGGGAGATCCGGACTCATCATAAGAGAATCATCCGGTCCGAAGGCCACGAAGCCACTTTGAGCAGGTGCGACCCATACGTTTCCAGAGGTGTCGACCGACACGCTGTGAATGATGTTGTCTGTATAGTCTCTGCCTGAGTACGGTTTCCACTTCCCCTTGTCGCAAACCCAGAGCCCGCCCTCGGCCGTGCCTGCCCAGATCCTGCCTTTCGGGTCCTCGTGTAGCGAGAAAATGTCGGTGTTGCCCATCGGCGCCAGTTCCCAATCCAAATCTTCCAGACTGGCTTTTCTGAAGAATAGCCCAGACGTCGTGGCGACATATAGGATCCCATCCGATGCCTCGATCACATCCCTGTAACGGAGAGAGGTGGTCCCTTGCACAAAGGGATCCCGGATGCGTGAAAGCGCTTTTCCATCGAAAACACAAATGGCCCCGTCCATACCGACCCAAAGCCCTCCGGCTGATCTCTGAGCCAGAGACTCAATGACCCGACTGCGCAACTCATCGCTGGGTGTCTGCGAAGGAGGACGGAAATCGATCCCGTCGAATAGGAACAACCCCTGGGCCATTCCAATCCAAAGACTGCCATCCCGATCAACAGCGAGTGCATTGACTGTGTTTGCAGGTAGTCCGTTGTCCCGCTTCCATGTGCGAACGTTGCTTTGCTGAATGCTGCGTTCCGGGTCCAGACCCGACACATGCTGCGTTCCCATCATCAGGCACACGACCAACAGGCTCCAGAATAGAAAGCTGGAACAGGTTTGCGCTTTCCGGATGGGCTCCGGTTTAATCGGACATGTGTTCACAATCAGGGTTCACAAAAACGTCACGGGCGGACAATGCTTCGAGTCATTCGTCCTGATAATCGGTTGATCCTGATCAAGCTTTAGGCGGAGAGTTACCTAACATTAGAAACCCTGTTGCGCGACAGTTCACTTGTTATGTCAACACAAACGGCTTCAGCCGGGATCAGACTGGAACCAAGGATGCTTCCTTCCAGAGGCTGTCAATGAGGTGGACCGTCGGATAATCGACCATCCCGCGCTGATTGGTGCGCATCAAACCGGTGACACGATCGACCGCGTAGCGTCCAACCGCCTCGTGGTTTTGCAAAACTCCGGTCTGTGCCTCATCAAAGTGATCAATATCGAGAGGATAGATCACCACATCCCGTCCCGACTTCCGTCGGATCTCATCCATTTTGGGGATGAGTTCGATCCAGTTGGTTACCATCACTTCGACTTCGTATTGCTTAAGCCACGAAATGATCTCGGCACAATCCTGCTCAAGATCCTTTCCAGGGATCACCTTCAAGGGAATCCGGTCTGCCTCCGGGAAAATGGTTTGCCCGACGTAGTATCCGGCTGAAAACAAGTTCCGGGTGTGGGCCTCATCGTGCTCACCTGTCACCATTCCTACCCGCCGGTATCCTTTCTCCCCGGCCTTTTCGATGGCGAGTCGAGTGGCCTGCATCTGATTGTTTTCAACCACGTCGAACCGCAGGTTGAATGGAAGCATTTCGATCTTGATCACGCTGTAGTATTCCCACGACAGCGCAAGATCGGTCTTATGGGTGAATGCAGCAATGATCAGTCCGCTGATGTTGCGGGTAAGTAAGATTCGATCAAGGGACTTTGAACTGTAATTGCCGGGGCTGTAGTAAAACGGCTCAACTTTGTATCCTAGCTCATTTGCCCGCCGTTTGGCACTTTGCAGGAAAAGCAGGCGCGGCTGTGAGTTGCGAAGCTGGGCATCTCCCTCCAGATCCATGATGTAGCCGATTGTAGGTGGAGACTTGTTATCCTGATGGTGCTGCCGATATGCGATCAGCGACGAAAGCATCGGGTCAGGCTTGTATCCCAGGAGTTTGGCGGCTTCGTGGATTTTCTCACGCGTCGCCTTCGGAATGCTCGGATGATTCCTCAGTGCGAGAGAAACAGTTGTCTGATGTACTCCCGCACTGGCGGCGACATCTTTCATGGTGATGCGTCTGGAGAGCATGGGATAGTGCGATAGTCGAAAGTAAAGAGATATTAAGGAAAACCGGATGTGGAATGCTCTGAGACTCTGAAACAAATCACTCAAGGGGGGCAATTAAAAATCGATAGGGGATAAGTTCTGTGAGGGGTCATCTAGACGAATCCATTCCTGTTGAGCTACCCAACTGAGGAATGTTTTCAATTTGTCCGTTTTGCAATCGCGCTCAAATCAGATATCGGTATATGAAGACCCTTCGCCGTCCTGAGGTGTGCTGTCTTGAAGGAGGTATTTTGACATCCCATCAGCCTTTATACTGGGCTTTCTCGACCCGTTTGCGGGCTTCGTCGCCATCGATGATCACGGATTCTCCGCTGAGCATTGATACGGACCGGTATACTGGTCCGGACTTTGCACGTCCCCCCCGCGGTTTCGGAGCGGATTTGCTGGTAGGCGAAGTTGCCTTGGCGGGGGTGGATCCACCGTATTTCTGCTCGAGTGCCTCGCGGGCGGCTTTGCGCTCTTGAATCTTCCTGACGAAATCTGGATCAACTGCCATGATTCATCCAATATGTCCGGAATCAATCAAGGCTCAAGCCTCCGTATCGAGTTTGTTTGACTTCGTTCCCGCCAGGACGGGATATGTTGCGCAGGTGCGGACTCAACAACGATGGGCTTGCGCTACTCTTCGAACGCATCCACCTCGTCGATCCACGTTTGAATCGAAGCTTCGGATGGCATTCTCAGGTCTGACCGCGGAGAAAGTGACATGGTTCCAACCTTTAATCCGTCCGGCATGCTGTTCCTCTTGAACTGCTGGCTGGCGAAGCGGCTGTAGAAGACCTTGAGCCACTTGCGGATGATGGAGAAATCATAGTCCGGAAACGCGTGTTTCGCAAGGCACAGGACATAACGGGGTGGCATCTGTTTGCGAATTGCCCAATAAAGGAAGAAGTCGTGGAGAATGTAGGGTCCGATGGAGTCTTCGGTCTGCTGAACGATCTCTCCTCCAGCACCAAGTGGCAGAAGCTCCGGGCTGATGGGCGTGTGGATGATCGACTCGATCGATGGGCGGACCATATGGAAGATCGGCTGGCGCCCCATCCATTCCACGAGCACCCGGATCAGCGTTTTCGGGATGCCGGCATTGATGTGGTAATGCGATTCGGAGTCGCCACAGTAGGTCATCCATCCCAAAGCCAGCTCCGACAGGTCACCGGTTCCAAGAACAAGCCCCTTGACTTGGTTGGCACGGTTGAAGAGAAGGGCAGTCCGGGCACGGGCCTGCACATTTTCAAAGGTTACATCATGAGTGGTGTGCCCGAGTGTGCGAAGCTCGGCTTCGGCCATGGCCACGATGGAATGAGTCTCAGAGGTGACTCCCAGTCCACACATGAGTGCTTCGGCGTTCGACCGCGTGTGATCAGAGGTTCCCATTCCCGGAAGCGTCATGGCGATGATCCGGTCGGTTGGTAGTCCCACCTGGCTGAAGGTCATATGTGCGATGAGCAGCGCAAGCGTGGAGTCCAGTCCTCCGGATACCCCGATCACGACCGGTGGGTATCCCAGATGACTGAGGCGACGCCCGAGCGCGGCTGTCTGGATGCCCGCGATTTCCTCGCACACAGTGTTTCTGCGGGCTTCATCGTCCGGAATGAATGGAGTGGGGGAGCATGACTTGAGCAGGTTCGTCCGAACCTTCCTGTCTAAATCGAAATCGACCCTCCGGCAGGGCTGAACCGTCTGTTTGCGAAAGGTCGAATTCCGGTTACGTTCCCCTTCGATCTCCGTGATGCAGATGTCTGCCGCGATCGATGATTGCGACTGGAGGCGCTTGTTTTCGACGAGGATACGGTTGTTGTCGGCTATCAGACAGTGCCCTGAAAAGACTGTGTCGGAGACAGATTCTCCGGTCGATGCGCTTGCGTAGGCATACGCGCAAATGAGCCTGCCGGATTGGGTTTTGACGAGTTCGCGGCGGTAATCGGCTTTGCCGACCAACTCATTGGATGCCGATAGGTTGCAGATGAGGTGGGCGCCTGCCAAGGCCAAGCGATTGGAGGGCGGCGTGACAGCCCACAGGTCTTCGCAAATCTCCACGCCGAAAGCCAATCCCGAGTTGGAGTCCCTGAAGATCAAATCCGTGCCAAATGGAACCACTCCGAACCCATATCCAAGGTCGACTTCAGTCTCGGTGCAATCCAGGGAGCTGGCGAACCAGCGCATTTCATAAAATTCGCTGTAGTTGGGAAGCCAGGTCTTGGGAATGATCCCGAGCAGCTTTGCTCCTTCGATTGGGTTCCCTTTGATCACGCATGCACAATTGCATACCTTCGATCCCACTCGAACCGGCATCCCCACGATCAGGATTGCGGATCGACGGAATTCCATCATCAGGGTGTTGAGTCCCGCCAGGCATTGTTCGATGAGGTGTTCCTGTAGAAAGAGATCCTGACAGGTGTAACCGCAGAGGCTCATTTCCGGAGTCAGGTAGATGTCTGCATCGGGTTGGGTGCTGGCCGCATCCAGAATCGCCTGAATGTTGGCCTGGGTGTTGGCTGGAGTTACCTGTGGCGAAAGTGCCGCGACGCGGCTGAATGCGGTATTCTTACTGGCAGGATGGATCATTGAAAATGAAGGTTTTTGGCCGATAGACCTTTCGAACACCCAATAACAATGGTGTTTTCTTACTAGGATGTCGATATCGGAGATACTATATGTGTTCTGGGTAGGGAAACAGAATTCAAGGAATCTGAGAGCCTATTTCGACAGCCCACCCATTATAAACTCACGGTTTGCGTGCGAATACGGGTATGTAACAGGAATGTATTGGACCTTATAGAACCCAATTTATGAAAGCGTTTTGCTTTTGACAGGGCGGCTCAGTGCGGGTTTATTTGTGGCACTCAAGCCACTCGTTGCCATGGATATTCACCTCTACTTTACCCTGTTACCGGAGGCCTTGGTTGCCTCTCATCTTGCGCCGGAGGAATTCGGCAAGTATCAAGCCGTTGGCGTTCATCGCCGTTCCAGTTCCCAGTCATTGTTTTTCGAGATCGACCCGGATTTTGATTCCGGGTATCTACCGGTACGTGAGTTATCGAAACGATGCCGGCCCCATGAGGATGGCTCACCGAGAAAGTCGACCTATCTCGGCATCTATCGCGTATTGGAGCATCTTCCGGTGCAGGCTTTCGGGGATCTGTACGTGACGACCGACGATGGACGGGTGCTGCGTTTGGAAAAAAGCGCCTACGAGGAGGAGGGGGATTCCAATCTATACCTTTATCAGGAGTTTGTGCCGGTTCAACCGAGGGTGGCGAGTTCACTCCCGCCGAGTAAGTTCTGCCGATACATCACTGATCGCAATCAGCCGGTATCGGTGGACCGGATCGTGTTCTGCGACCTGGGGCTGGATGATCTTGCCGTGGATCCCGTGAATGGACACGGAGACGACTTGCCCTATGGTGATTTGGCCCATCTGCGGGACTGTCTTTCTTCAGTTTGGAGGAAGGGCACCAAGGATGTGAAAGTGGTCAATCGCTTCCTGCGCCGGCAAATCCACTTCCGGATGATCCGCAGAGGGTTCTTCGTTGGTGGTGGCGATGAGATGCTGTTTTACCCGATGCCGTCGAAGGAAGACATGGAATCGGTGCACTATGAATGGTGGCGTTCGGCGCAGACATCCCTTTGATTGCATCCGATCCTTTAAAACCTCTTTTTTGAGAAATCCCAAAACTCCCCAAAGCTTATGATGAATCTGGAACCTCTCTTCTGGCTGACTCCGACGAGTGCGATACTGGCCTTGATTTTTGCATTCTTCTTCTTCCGATGGATGATGGCCAAGGACGAAGGCACCGAGACCATGCAGCGGATCGCCGCACATGTCCGTGCGGGGGCGAGGGCATACCTCAGTCAGCAGTATCGTGTGGTGGCTGTGGTCTTCGTGATACTGGCTCTGGTTTTCTGCTACATGGCCTATGGGCTGCGTGTGCAGAATCCATGGGTTCCTTTTGCTTTTGTAACCGGAGGGTTTTTCTCGGCTCTGGCCGGGTATTTCGGGATGCGGACGGCGACGTATGCATCCAACCGGGCGGCTGCAGCTGCGCAGGAATCGTTGAATGCCGCTTTGGTGGTGGCATTCAGGAGTGGTGCCGTCATGGGGCTGGTGGTAGTGGGTCTGGCATTGCTGGATATTTCAATCTGGTTTCTGGTGCTGAACCATTTCATCGGTGACGATGGGATCCCGGGTCAGAAGCTCGTGATCATCACCACCACAATGCTGACATTTGGGATGGGTGCGTCGCTGCAGGCGCTTTTCGCCCGCGTGGGTGGCGGCATCTTCACGAAAGCGGCCGATGTGGGCGCGGACTTGGTCGGGAAGGTGGAAGCCGGTATTCCTGAAGATGATCCGAGAAACCCGGCGACGATTGCGGACAACGTGGGAGACAATGTGGGCGATGTCGCGGGGATGGGGGCTGACCTCTACGAATCCTATTGCGGATCAATTCTAGCCACGGCTTCGTTGGGTGCTGCCGCGTATGCCGCTCAGCCTGATATGCAGCTCAAGGCGGTGCTTGCTCCCATGATCATCGGAGCACTGGGTACCTTGCTCTCCATCGGAGGCATATTTCTGGTTAGGGTGCGTCAGGAAGGTAGCCAGAAACAACTGGGTGCCGCATTGTCCCGGGCGGTAAATTTGAGTTCACTGATGATCGTGTTTGGATCCTTGGGGGTGCTTCATCTCCTGGGAATCGATAACCTGTGGGGGATCTGGGGTGCGATCGTTACTGGTCTGATCACCGGTATCGTCATCGGATATGCGACCGAGTATTACACTTCTCATGCTTATGCACCCACCCGTAAGATCGCGGAGAGTTCCCAGACCGGGCCGGCGACGGTTATCATTTCGGGCATGGGTACCGGATTTTTATCAACCGCGGTTCCCGTGCTCGCAATCGTGGCGGGTATCACTTTTGCGTTTTTGTCTGCGTCCGGCTGGAGCTTCGCCAATCTCTCGGGTGGCTTGTATGGAATCGGGATTGCCGCAGTCGGAATGTTGTCGACGCTCGGTTTGACTTTGGCGACGGATGCGTATGGGCCGATTGCCGATAACGCCGGAGGAAATGCTGAGATGAGCCATCTTGGACCTGAAGTCCGCAAGCGGACGGATGCGCTGGATGCCCTCGGCAATACAACTGCCGCGACTGGAAAGGGATTTGCCATCGGGTCAGCCGCTTTGACGGCGCTTGCCTTGCTTGCGTCCTACATGGAGGAGTTGAAAATGGCGATTGCGCGAATTGTCTCCAAAACCGGTGAGTATGTCTTCCCGAATCTGGATCGGATCACTTCGTCCGAGGAAGTGCATGCCCTCGATCTGACCACATTGGTGGATAGTTTTGAGGTCAATCTGATGAACCCCAAGGTCTTGATCGGTCTGTTCATCGGATCGATGATGGCATTCGTGTTCTGTGGTTTGACGATGCAGGCAGTCGGACGGGCGGCACAAAGCATGGTGGATGAAGTCCGCCGTCAGTTCCGGGATATCAAGGGGATACTGGAGGGTGAGGCGGAGCCGGAATACGCCAAGTGCGTGGAGATTTCCACTAAGGGAGCCCAGAAAGAGATGATGATCCCGTCCTCGCTTGCGATCATTGTGCCGGTGGTTACCGGGATGGTATTCGGAGTGGCGGGTGTGATCGGTCTGCTTGCCGGTGGATTGTCGGCCGGGTTTGTTCTGGCGATCTTCATGGCGAATTCGGGAGGAGCATGGGACAACGCAAAGAAGTATATTGAGGAAGGGCACCTTGGTGGAAAGGGTTCGGCGGCCCACAAGGCGGCTGTGATCGGAGATACGGTTGGGGATCCCTTCAAGGACACGTCGGGCCCCAGTCTCAATATCCTCATCAAGCTGATGAGTATGGTGTCGATTGTCATGGCGGGATTGACCGTGGCCACCAGCTTTCTCTAGTCTGGGGTGCATGGAAGTAGAAGAAAGACTGGAACGGTTTCTTTCACGCGAGCCTGTGGTCGCGGATTCCGCCTATGTGGCGCCATCTGCGATCGTGATGGGCGCAGTGACATTGGGTGAGTATTCCAGTGTCTGGCCCGGGGCGATCCTCCGGGGTGACATTGAGGAGATCCGGGTCGGGAGAGGTAGCAATATCCAGGATGGAACCATTGTCCATTTGGCAGATGACATGCCGGTGGAAATCGGCGAGTTTGTCACGATTGGACACGGAGCCATGATTCATGCCTGCAAAATCGGCGATTCCTGTCTGATTGGGATGCGGGCGATCGTTCTGGATGGAGCAGAGATTGGAGCTGAGAGTATTGTCGGAGCCGGAGCATTGGTCACCAAGGGGACCATTGTTCCTCCGGGCTCGCTTGTGATGGGGATGCCCGCAAAGGTGGTCAAGTCTCTGGATGAAAATACCCGGAAGTCCTTGC
>Ga0209510_1003721_pt1 | contig 14059 bp, 10 predicted proteins | sample BiotimSIPDNA_FD_185749 | JGI IMG/M metagenome (GOLD analysis project Ga0209510, IMG submission 185749) | Anaerobic biogas reactor microbial communites from Washington, USA - Biogas_R1 time_0 SIP DNA (SPAdes) (version 2) | ecosystem: Engineered > Bioreactor > Anaerobic > Unclassified | place... | reverse complement strand
GAGTCCTTCCATGACGTGATTGCGGGTTCCGACGAGCTCGTGGTCAGCATGCGCGAAGACTTCAAGAAGCGCTACCCGTCGACCGAGCCTCTGTCCATGTGGGGCTACAACATCCCCAACACCATCACCGTCACGACCTAGTGACGCCGGTCCACCCCGAATCGTTCTAAGGAAGGAGTGAGTCGTGCTCATCAAGATCAAGGAAAGGTATGTCGGAGTCGCGACGCCCTATCCGCTCGAGGCGGGTGAGCACGACCTCCCTGACCGCGTTGCGGCCTATTTCCTGCGCACCTTCTCCGGTGCTCCGTTCTTCGCCCAGTTGGTCAACCCTCCGGCCGAGCCGGAGGCCCCAGCGACCGTAGACGAGACGCCGGAGGAGGCCCCGCAGGATGAGACCGCCGAACCAGCAGAGCAGACCGACGATGAGACCGAAGAGGCCACCGAGAGCGAGGAGCAGACCGAGACGGTCGCTCAGACGATGGAGCCCGAAGAGACTCAGATCGTCAAGCCCACCGCCCCTGCGACTCGTCCCCGAGGCCGCGGTCGCCAGCCCTCGCGCCGGAAGTAGGAGGTAGGAAGCCGTGGCAGACCTTCTCGTCAGCGAAGATGATGCACTTGAGTATGTGGGCGCGGACTACATCCGCAGTGAGGCCCGCTTCGTCAAGATGCTGGCCGGTCTGTCCGACTTCATCCGCGCCAAGATCGACCGACCGATCGAAATAGCCGAGTTCACCGACACGCTGGACGGGAACGGCGAAAGCACGCTCCGTCTCACGCAGTCTCCGGTAACGGAACTCGACACGGTCACTATCGACGGCGAAGACGTCACCGCCGACTGCATGGTCTACGACCACGGCGACCTGTATTACGACGGAGCCGTGTTCCCCACGGGGCACCAGAACGTCGTAGCCACCTACTCCGCAGGCTTCGAGGAGACCGTCCCCGAGCGCCTGCAACTGGCCGTGCTTCTCATCATGGACCAGATGGCGAGCACCGACACTCTCAAGCAGGCGACCCGCGGCGAGTACGACATCATCTTCGACACCGACAAGTGGCCGAAGAACGCCCGCGAGATCGTCGAGTCCTTCTGCAGGAAGTCCTGATGGCCGTCCGCGTCACACTTACCTCGCCCGTGAAGATTATCGGCCCCATCAGGCAGGCCGTGGCCGTCCAGCTTCTGGCCGGCGGTCACAAGATCCGCGCCGATTGGGCTGAGAACATCCCGCACGACTGGCCGGGGCAGAGCGGAGCCGTGACGGGCAATACCGCCCGCGACATCCGCGTAACCCAACCCAGCCAGACCAGCGTGGTCATAAGCACCGGCACCATCTCCGGTAAGTCCCTTGAACGCGGCGCCCGTGCCCATGAGATTCGTCCGCGTGGGCCGCACATGCTCAGATGGCCCGCATCGCGCGGAGGCTACGGTCCTGCAGGCGCGGTGCGCGTTCGCAAGATCGCCCGTCATCCCGGCGTGCGGGCCCGCTACATCGGCCAGTGGGCCGTCACGTTCAACCGTGCGGCCATCTTCAACCGCATCGTGCTTGCCATAAGGGCGGTGTCGCGATGAAAGGAACGCTCGAACGCGACACCCTAGACCACCTCAGCGACCTTCTGCTCTCCAGCGGCATGACCACTCTGCTTGCCGCGGAGAGTCTCGGCGCCACTCAGGCGGTCTACGTCAACGAGGAGGACGCCGACAAGATCAAGCTGACGCCGTGCTTTCTGCTGAAGCCGAACGGATGGCGCTACATCAACGCGACTGTCGGCGGCTACATCTACGAGTTCGCCGTCATCGTCTGCGCGTATGTCCACGTCAATACGTCCGAGGGCATCCCGGCAACCCACGAGAAGGCGGCCACCTACCTCGGGTGCGCCATGGATCTTCTCTTCACCAGTCATTCCTATGAGGCAGGCTACTGGATCACGGCTCGTCCCGATGAGCCGGCCGCTCTCGACGACATGCTGCAAGAGGCCCTCGGGGAACTCGGCAGATCGTCGTGCCACCAGATAGTCCTGCAGGTCCCCGTCGACTACATCTAAGCGCACAAGGAGGTGACCATTCAATGGAGCCTATGCGCACGTTCGTACTCAAAGGACACGACGGACAACCCGTGAGTGAGTTGCTCGTCATGTTCAAGGGGAGGCTACGGGCCTTCCCGTTCCCCTATCCGACCAACGACAAGGAAGAGATCCGCTTCCTGCTCAAGCGTGGTGCCAAGGAGAAGTACATCCCGCCCACGCGGCAACCATCACCGACCGTTCGTAAGTCGGTCGTACCTCTGAAAGGAGGTGAGTAAGCATGTCCCACAGACCGAATGATGCATACGTGATGTTCGCGTTCCAGACCGAGAAGGACACGGCTGCGGCTGCTCCTCTCTACTACCTCCGGCTGCTTGACGGCTCGGAGATCGGTCCTGACCGTGAGGTCCAGGTCAAGCGCACGGCCGAGTCCGGTCGCGCCAACGACGGTGTCGCCGTCGTCGGTTCCATGGGCTCCGGCGGTACGCTCAACTTCGTGGCGCAGCCGGTCGCGCTGCCCGCACTGCTCGGTGCGGCGCTGGGCGACATCGCCACGGCCGGTGGCACCGACCCCTACACCCACACCTGCCAGCCGGACCAGACCGGGACCCTGCCGTGGCTCACCGCATGGGTCAAGATCGGCGAAGTCCGCATGCAGATCATCAACCTGAAGGTGAACACCCTCAGCCTCACGGTTTCGTCCGACGACCGACTGGTAGCCGGCGCGATGGAACTCATGGGCGCCGGAAAGGTGACCTATCAGGATGACGACCCCGACACGCCCGCCACAGCCGAGGCCATCGCGAACCTGTTCGCCTGGAGCATGGCGAAAGGCGCGTGGACCGTTGACGGCGCGACCGTCGGGTACATCAAGAAGCTCGAGTGCTTCGTGCGCAACAACCTCGTGGGTATCCCGGGAGAAGACGTCTTCTTCTATGACATCCAGGAGGGCGTGCAGGACAACGAGTATTCGGCCACCACGACCATCGTCGACGCGTCAAGGTACAACACCATGGTTTTCGGAACGGCCACGCCGGCCGACGATGCCGAGGTGTCCGGCACCATCACAGAGGGTTCGCTCGCTGTGAAGTTCACGCTGGCCGCCGCACCCGAGCGGTCGCTGGCCATCAACGTGACCAAGAGCCAGTATCGGAACCCGCTTCCGAAGCTGAAGATCGACCCCGAAGGCCGTCCGCAGGACCTGGTCCTCACGGCCCGGTGCATAGGCACCGACCCCAAGATCACCTACGTCGTCAAAAACGGCTCCGCCAGCTACGCCATAGGCACCTAGCCGGCCGCCGCAACCGCAACCTTTCCCCTGGCCCTCGCCGCCGCATTCAACTCCCGTTGGACGTCGGCAGGGCTGGGGGAACCAGATCATCCAACGGGAGGAAGCACCATGGCACAGTACGTCCGCGATCTCAGCGACTTCATCCAGGTCAACACGATCATCTACCGCAACGTGCCCGACATCAACGGGGAGATGAAGAACCCCGACGGGAGCGACCGCGAGTGGAAGATCACGCCGCCCACGCCCGATGGGGAAGAGAAGATCGAGCGCATCAAGCGCAGCAACACGGACCTCATGGGCAAGGAACTTCAGTTCCTCAAGGCCCGCTGGGACCGCATCCAGGGCAACGATCCCGAGCCCGGCGCCCCGACGGCCGATGAGGACATGGACCCGCTGCTCCTTGGTGAGCAGTACGCGCCTCTGCTGGCGGCCTACGTGACCAACGTTGAGCTTGACCCTGACGATCTCAAGCGCGACTTTCACGGCAAGCTGCTCGAGATGCTGGTGGAAGAGATCCAGGGTTTTTTCGCCGACATGAAGAGCAGGAGAGACCCGCTCAAGAAGAAGTAGAGCGCGAGCCTCCGACGGTAGACGGCCTCAATCTGGGCTTCTGCCGTCTTGCCCGCGGGTACGCGCAGCACGTCCGCACCGTCAAGAGCGACCTCTACTCCGAAGACGTGCAGGACATGGCCAAGGCTCTACCTCAACTTCAGCTTGAGGAAGCCGAACTCCTGGCGGGGGTCCTGGCCAGAGAACTCACCAAGAATCTCTGGGAGGCGGCGATAGAGCTACTGCAGATATGCGGTGTCCTCAAGAAGAAGGACGACGAGCTGCGGCGGGAGGACTTCGAGACTCCTGAGCAGGAAGAAGCGGAAGCACTACGAAGAGCGAACGCGCTTGTGCGTTCGTCGACGCTGAACAGGTCCGGGAAGCGGTAATCCTGGGCCTGTTGTTCGTCTAGGAAGGAGGGGATATGTCGACTGTCGCCGGACGCATGGAGTACATCGTTGACTTCAACGACTCCGCGATGGTCGCAGGCATCCCCAGAACCCATGCCGCTTTCAAGAACCTCGCCACCCAGGCGACGACCTCGCACGCAGCCGTAGGGACGGCGGCCAACCAGAGCAGTAATACCGTCGTCAGCGCGACGAACAAGGCCACTCGGGCCATCGAGGACCACGGCAAGAAGACCAAGAGCGTCCTGGAGATGGTCGAGTGGCGCTTGAAGTACACCGGGATCTCGGCCGTGACCTACGCAGGTATGGCCGGTATCGGGGCCTTCACCGCCGCTCTGGTGGCTGCGAGTTCCGCCGGCATCCAGTTCAACTCGATGATGGAGAAGTCCACCATCGCCTACACGACCATGCTCGGCTCCGCCGGCGAAGCGTCGAACATGCTCGGCAAGCTCTACGACCTCGCCGCCAAAAGCCCGTTCACCTTCGAGGACTTCGTCACCGGCACTCAGCGACTCATCGCTTACGGCGTGGCGGGCAAGGACGTTCTGCGCACCTTGCAGGCTATCGGTGATGCGACGGCCGCCGTGGGCGGCACCACAGACGTGTTCACCCGCATGTCGTTCTCCATCGGCCAGATGGTCTCGCAGGGCAAGATAACCGCCCGAGAGATGCGCGAACTGGCCATGGCCGGTGTCCCGGCGTGGCAGGTGCTCGCTGATGCCATCGGCAAGACGGTCGCTGAGACTCAGAAGCTCTCCGAGACGGTCGGCATCGCAGCCGAGGTCGGTATCCCAGCACTTCTCTCGGGTATCGAAGAGCGCTTCGGCGGCATGCAGGAGAAGATGAACCAGACATGGACGGCGCTCGGCTCGACCTTCAAGGACTACATGAGCCAGATGGCCGGTTACGCCGAGGGCGGCTTCTTCGAGACCCTGAAGAAGCAACTGAACGACATCAACAACTGGATCGGCGAGATCAACGACCGCGCCCGTCAAGTGGGCTTCATGAACGCTCTCAAGGAGCAGGCGCCGGGGGCCTACGACGCACTCAAGGTGCTCGAGGTCAACCTCCGCGCGGTCGGCGACGCCTTCGGTTTCGTGGGCGACGTGGTAAAGCCGTTCGTCCAGATCATCGACCCTCTGTTCGTCCAGTTCGCGGTCGGGGCTCTCGTGATACCGAAGATCATCCCCGCGCTCACTGCGATGACCAGGAGCCTTGTGGGGCTCACCATCATCAGCCGGGTCAAGACACTCTTCCAGGACTTCACCGCCATTCTGCATAACGTCAGGGTGGGGGCTTGGAGTGCATCGGGGGGGCTTTCCATGGCGTACGACTCCACGAAGAAGGCGCTTGGTGCCTTCGGAATGGTGGGCATCGTGGCTGCGGCCGCTGGGGTCGGATACACCATCTACAAGAAGCATCTTGACGAGGTCAACGCAGCGCAGAAAGCGGCAGTCGAAGGCGCGCAGACTCTGGTTGCGTCTCTCGGAGGCAGTTGGAATGAGGTCGCGAAGTCGGCCGATGAGGCGGCAGCCAGCACCATGGAGTTCTCGAAGGCGAACGCTGTTGTCCTAGAGCAGTTGGGAAAGATGTCCTCGGACGCCCGGCAGGCGTATCTCCTGAGCTTCGCCGTCGAAATGCAGATGCGCGACATGCCGAAGGCAGAGGTGCAGAGACAGCTCGACGAACTTGTCGACGCGGCCGGGCTCAGTCTCCAGGTTCCCGTAGGAATCGATGCCGAGAGCAGCGCTTCGCTTATGAACGAGTACATGGCGGCGATAGCCGACCAGCTAGAGCAAAGCGCCAACATAGCCTGGGGCGAAAGTCTTGGAGAAGGTCTGAAGAGCGTTTTCACCCTTGGTATCAAGAGATCGATGGATATCAACACCTTCGCTCCGGTTCTCGACGGCACTGCCAAAGTGCTGGTCGATTCTTGGGCACAGGCACTTTACGACCAGGCCGCCCAGGGAGATTGGGCAGGCGTGTTCGAGGCGTTCGTCTCCCAGAGCGAGAGCGAAGCTGTTCTAACAGAACTGCTACAGAAGTTCGGCGAACTCGGCAAGGTTGTATCTCTCGCCGAGACCCAATACCGAGACCTAGATGAAGCGATGAAGGCGATGGCGGGCGACTTCACTCTTCCCGCTGCCGCTCGCGCTATGGCTCTGGCCTGGGAGTACGCCCGCATGGCCGGTGAGAGCGAGGATGAATCGCTCCAGGCCATGAGAAACACGTTCGAGTATCTGACCGCCGCCATGCAGGACGCCACGGCTGCGGCAGACCAGTTCGCCGTCTCCGAGGAGGCCGTCAAGGCCGCGACTGAAGCCTGGCAGAAGGAACTCGAAGCTCAGTACAGCATCGGGGACGCCTATAACAAGGCGTTACAAGAGCGCCAGGAGGCGCTGAACGACGCCGCCACGGCTCAGAACGAGGCGAACCAAAGGGCGGCCGAGGCAGAGAAGAAGACCATCGACGCTCGGGCGAACGCCGAGATCAAGTCCATCGAGCGTGTGCGCGATATCCGGCTCGCCAGCCTGAAAGAGCAGGAAGAACTCTACAACGAGCAGAAGAGCTTCGCCGAAAGCATCGGCTTCGGGCTTGGTGTCCAAATGGCTGAGGATCACATCAAGGCTCTGGAGAACGAGCAGGAGGCCGTCAAGGCCGCGGCCGACGCGGAGAAGGACGCCATCAAGGCTCGGGCCGACGCCCAGAAAGAGGCCGTGGAGGCCGTCAAGGTCTCAGCCGAGAAGGCCGAACTCACCATCAACGACATCAGCGCCGCGCTCGAAGAGGCCATAGAGAAGTCCGACGACTACCTTGCCAACATGGCGTTCCTGCCGGAGAGGGTCCAGACCGCCATCATGGAGTCCGGCCTCACTCCCGAACAGAAGCGGCAACTCGCGGAGGAATTGGTCGCGGGTAGCGCGGAAGACCGGGAACGTGCGTTCGAGATCCTTCAGAAGATGGCCGACCGGCGCTCGAAAGAGGCCGCTGAGCAGTGGGGCAGGTACTCCGCTACCGTAAGCGAGCTATCCGCGGCGGCAGGGCAGGACATCGTCGATGCCCTCGTGGGCAAGTTGGCCGCCGGTGGCGGGAAGGTCTACGCCGCGGTAGGCGACTACAGCGAGAGCGTCGCAAGAGCGCTCAACCCGATTCTCGAGGCTCTCGGCGCGAAACAGATCCAGGTCGTCGGTAGCACTATGGTAGGGGTGGGGGCCGGGGTGAAAGCCGGGCTACTCGCGTATGCCATGGGCGGTATGTATCTGCCCTCGCAGGCCACCATCCAGCAGCCTGTCGGCGCGCGTGGCCTCGTGCAGTGGGCGGAGCCCAGCACCAAGGGCGAGGCGTTCATACCTCTGGCCCCGGAGAAGCGGCCACGGTCACTGGCGATATGGGAGCAGACCGGCCGGATGCTCGGCGCGTTCGCGCTCGGGGGGATCCTCAGTCCGTGGGAGGGGATGGAGAGTCCCAGCGGGGGACCCACTGGTCTCATTCCGCCGACGCTGCTACCCGTGTTCGGGCAGAAGAACATCTCCATGCCCTACAGCGGCAACGTGGGGATGCAGGGTACCTATGACCTCGCCTCCGCCTGGATGAAGTCACCCGGTGCTGCCGGGGTCGTCACCCCGAGTGCTACCGGTTTCGCCGGTATGGTGGCGACCGCCGTTGCCGTGTGGAACGCAGTCAAAGCCTTCGACGGCGGGGTCGACTTCATGGGAGGACGGGCATACCGGCCGTACAAGTCCGATCACACGACCGGCCACGCCTTCGACTTCGGCGGGTCTTCCTCGCAGATGGCGGCTGCCGCTGCCTGGCTTGCGATGATGAATCCCAACGAGGACGTCAAGTACATCATTCACAACCCGCTCGGCATCTGGAAGCCGTCTACCGGCTGGCGGCCGTACACCCCGGCCAAGTCGGTGCTCAAGTACGCCGGCGAGTCGGCCTGGCACCGCGACCACGTCCACGTCTCGACCTACGACCAGGGCGGCCTGCTCATGCCGGGCGTCACTCTGGCCTACAACGGGACGGGTCGGCCGGAGCGGGTCATGGCCGACGGGGGCATAACGGCCCCTGACAGCTACTTCGGATACAGCAGCTTCACGGGCGGCGCGAGCACGTACACCTACACTCCCGCGCAGGAGCAGGCGGCGAAAGCGGCTGAGGCCGCCTACAAGAGGGCCGCTGCCGCCGCAGGGCTGTATGCCGCGCAACTCGAGAAGTTGACGGTCCAGGGCTACTCGGCGGAAGACCAGATCCGCAAACTGAATGACCAGATAGACGCCGTCCAGGCTCAGAGGAACGCCGCCAACGCCTTCCGCATGCTCATGATTGAGGCCGGCGCCACCAGCGAGCAGATGGCGGAGCTCCAGACCAACGTCGTTGAGCTTGACGTCACGCTCGCCGGGCTACGGCAGAAGGCCGATGACCTGGCCCGAGTGAACTTGGAAAGCACCCTCTCTCGGTGGGCCGCGGCTGCGAGCCAGTTCAGCGCCATGATGGACCTCGCCGGGGAAGCCTCCGATTGGCTCACCCGGCAGGGCGCGATCCTGCCGAACCTCATGGGCAGTATCGGGGCACAGTTCACCTCTAACCTTGACCTCATGGACCAGGCGACTTCGGCCGACCAGGTCATGCAGTACGCGAACGCGGCCATCTCCAACGTCTCGTCCATGTTCTCGGCCGAGAAGAACATCATCGACCGGCAACTCTCCGACACGTTGGCCGCCATCGGTGAGTCTCAACAGCTCATCGAGGATGCCTACCGCGACCGCTCCGACGCGCTCTCCGAGGCGTTCGATAACGAAAACCAGGCCCTGTCTGACCGGCAGGACGACCTGGCCGACGCTCTCTCCGATGAGTACGACCGGGCCCGTGAGGCGCTTGACGAACAGAAAGACCGGCTGAGCAAGCAGTTCGATACCAACCGCGAGAGCATCCTTGACGCTCTAGACCAGGAACGCGACGACCTCCAGGATGCGCAGAAGGCCGCGCTGAAAGCTCTCGACGACTACTACACGAGCCAGATTGAGGCCATTCAGGGCGGGCAGCAGGCCGTCGATCGCCAGCGGGTACGCAACAAGAGCACCCGGACCGTCGGCGAGTACGAGGACGAGCTTCGCATCCTCATGGGCCAAGAGGGGCACACCTCCGGGGATATCGCCCGGATCAACGAACTCAAGACCCTCATCCAGGACGCGCACGATGAGATGCGCGAGCAGGAAGAGGATTGGACCCGCGAGGACCAGATCGACCGGCTCCAAGAGCAGAAGGAAGCCGCCGCAGAGCAACTCCGGGCTCAGCAGGAAGCCGAGCTTGAGGCTCTGAACGACCGCATCGAGGCCATGCGCAAGCAGTTCGATGCGGAGAAGGACGCGTACAGCAACTCCATCGCCGCCCAGCGCAAGGCGCTTCAGAAGCAATACGAGGCTCAGCGTGAGGCTCAGCAGGAGCAGTTCGAGCAGGAGCGCCGCGCTCAGCAGGAATCGCAGAAGCAGCGTGAGCAGGCCCTTCAGGCTCAGTATGAGGCTCAGATACGAGCCATCCAGCAGGAGCAGGCCGCCGCCCGGGCCGCCGCACAGGCTGAGATAGACAACCTGGTCGTCAAGTACCAGCAGATGATGCAGACGGTCATCGACAACCAGAACCGGCTGCTCGACCAGCAGTTCAACTACCAGAACGCCGGGTACACCCTCGGGACCTCGTTCGCGCAAGGTCTCTTGGAGGCCCTGCCGATCATCGCTCTTGCCGCTCAGCAGGCGGCGCAGACCGCAGCCGACTATCTGCAACTCCACTCTCCCGCCAAGACGGGGCCGCTTTCCACGGTGGACAAGTGGCTGAGCCCGCTTCCCGGCATGTTGGTGAAGCCTCTGCGCTGGGATGCCGTGGCAGACGCTTCGTCCTACACCGCGGCCAACATCCGCAACACGTCGGCACCGGGCGGGTGGAACGGTCGTCTTGACATCCTCCTGCGCTCCGACGGCAGTGTCCAGCAGAACATCGACACCCGGCAGTTGGCCCGCGAACTCGCTCCGCTCTTGGAGGAGATCGCCACAGTCCGTGCATACGACTTCTAGGAGCGACTGGTGAGCAACATCGTCTTCGACAGCACGGACCTATCCGCTCTAGGGCTGGTGACCAGAGGCGTTTCCGGCGTGCATGACCTCGTGCCCTCGGTCACAGACCGGGTGTGGGTACCGGGCAAGCTCCAGCCGGACGACGCCGTAATCAGAGACAGCGACCTCGGGCAGATGGAGTTCGACTGCGCCGTGATAGGCACTGACCACGCGGACCTCATAACCAACCTCAGTGCGTTGAAGGCCGCCGCCAACCCGCGCAAGGGCTGGAAGTTCTTCACCATCACCGATCTCTCGGGCCTGCGCACCCTGGCGCTTCCCGGCAGGTTCCCCGTGAACCTGGACAAGATCCCCTACGTGATGCGCGTGGCTGAGTTCAACTGGGCATGGGAGAGGGTCGGCTACTGGGAAGACGCGAGCGAGCAGAGCAAGGTCATCTCCGGCCTGTCTGACACCGTGAACAACAACGGCGGCCTCGTCACCTATCCCATCTGGGAGTGCGAACTCACGGCCGATATGGCCGGCGGTCTGAGCTTCCAGGTGACCGACGGGACCAACATCTACGAGTACACCTACGAGGGCGCACTCGTAACCGGCAACGTCCTACTCGTGAAGACCGATCTTGCGACTCCATCTCTTGACGGCGTGACCGACTTCGCCAACACCGCCGCAACATCCGACTACCCGCCGCTTGCGGTCGGGACCAACACCGTCACTCGCACATCGACCGATTTCACCCTGACCTGCCGCTACCGGCGGCGTTTCGAGTAAGGAGACCATCATGGCTGACGCCAATGTTCATTTCTTCCACAACTTCCTGGGCAAAGCGTTTAACAAAGAGGTGGACGTCAACGCCGACAGTTGGTACATGATGCTCCTGACCTCTTCGGCCTCTCCCGACCTCTCGTCGTGGGAGTACGAAGATGACCTCACGAACGAGGTCGGGGCCGGGGGCGAGTATGCGACGGGCGGCAAGGCCATGACGAACGTCACGGTGACGCTCATCGACGACGCTTCGGCTCCGGCCTGGGCGGTCGGCACCGCCTACAAGGTCGGGCAGTTGGTGCGTCCTGCCTCAGCGAACGGGCACGTCTACCGCTGCATCGTGGCGGGCACGTCTCACGCCGACACGGAGCCCACGTGGCCGACCGCCCCCGGCGAGGACATCACCGATGGTACCGCCACATGGGAAGAGGCAGGTGCGGCCTACATCAAGATCGACGCCGACGACGTGGTGTGGGAAGACTCCACCATCACGGCCGCCTACGCCGTGGTCGTGGACAAGACTCCGGCCTCCGCCGCCTCCAACCCGCTCATGTGCCTCATCGACTTCGGCGGGAGCAAGTCTTCGACCGACGGTGACTTCCAGGTGGCCTGCGACGCGGTCTACGGACTCGGCCTGATCCGGGTGGCCTAAGCGCCGCGGGGCGGCCTAGATCATGGCCATCGCGTTCAGAGCAGCGGCTTCTGCATACGACAACAGCGCTAATGCGCTCACCATCAGTAAGCCTGCCGGCACGGCTGATGGCGATATTCTGCTGTGCTTGTTGAAGCCTACGGACCAGGACGAGCTCAACATTCCAGCCATCACTACCCTGTCCGGCTGGACGCTTATCGCCACTCACACGAATGAGAAAGGACACCGCTGGTCGATCTTTTGGAAGCGAGCGTCCAGTGAACCGGCCTTGTATACGTGGCAGACCGACCTCAGGTGCTCTCAAAGCGGATGCATTCTTGCCTACAGCGGTTGCGTGGCTTCGGGCGATCCGGTAAACGTCTACTCCAACACCCCGTACAGCTCGAACAACACCACTCTGCGCGCGGCGGGCGTTACTACATCGGTAGCGAACGCGATGCTTGTGTTTCTGGGGTCGCCAGATTCGTCCACGAAAACCGGCTCATGGTCCACTATGACCGAGCGGGTTGACGACCAAGGGTACTACGGCCGGTTGCTCGCGGCAGACGTAGCGCAGGAGACCGCTGGTGCCAGTGGCAATAAGGATTGCACCCTGTCGGCATCGTCCAGCGCGAAGCACGCCTTCCTGGTGGCTCTTGCGCCGCTGTCCACAGTCCCTGTCGATGTAGACGCACTCTGGGGCCAAGCGGCGGCCGAGGCACCGGCGGCCGGCATCACTACCAACACCGCGCTCTCCATACGGCCCGCCGAGAGCAGCGCCGAAGGGATAAGCGCTCGCGCCGGCGGCGTGACGAACATCCCCATGGCTCCCTCGCAAGGGGCGGCTCTTGAGGGTCTCGGCGGCAGCGTGGCGACGGAGCAACTGCTGCTGGCGCTTCCTGCCGAGGCGGCGCTTGAGGGCAGTCTCATCGAGGCGGGACCGATGACGCCGGTCACTCTGTCGATGGTCCCCGGCCAAGCGGCGCTTGACGGGGTGGCTGGCGGCATCTACGTGCCCGCACGGGCCACGTCACCCTACCTCAAGGTGTACGGGCCCGACCTCACCTTCGTCGGAGTCGTCAAGGCGAAGGTCAAATGGCGCAAGAAGCTGAACGGCGCATACGCGCTGGAACAGGTGTCCATCCCGCAGGAGTATCTCCTAGCCGACGGGACCACCGAGAGCCGGGTCAGCTACATCGACGACGGCTGGTACGTGGACTGGGACGGATATCGGTACGTGGTAGCCGACTCGGACGCGGACCTCGAGACGGGCATCACCTTCCGGGGCATCGACGCGGCGGCTGACGACCTCGCCAACTTGCAGAGCAACTATTCGCCGGGCCCGGCCACGTGGTTAAACCGGCTCCCGAGTGAGATAGAGGCCGACCTGTTGGCCGGTCGCATCGGACGCGCGGTGAGAAACGCGGGCTTCGGCATATTGGACGCTGACGGTCTGCCGACCAACTGGACGCATCCGACCGGATGGACCTCGGAGCTTGTGAGCAATAGGCGGGTCTGGCAGGCGGACGCCGGGTCAGACGAATCGGTGTCCGACGACCGGGCATGCATCCCCGGAGTGTCCTACCGGGTCAAGATCGACATACTGGCCGCCGTGGGCGAATCCGGCGACGTGGGGGTGAAGTTCCGCTTCACCAAGGCCGACGGTAGCACGGTCGATTCGGCCGTGACCAACCTCTCGACCAAGGACGGCAGCTTCCACGAGGTCGACACCGGCGACGTGGTGGCTCTGGGCGTCAAGGTGCAGATCGTGCTCGTGACCGACGGCACCTCAGCCGTGGCACAGTTCGACGACGTGCGGCTCTACGAGATAGGACCCGACAGCGGGTACACCGTCACGTGCAGCATGGATACCCGCGCGGCGGCTATCCCCTACACCGACGGGGCGCTCGAGAAGTACGGCGTCTGGGCGGTCGCCGAGGGCTACATCGAGTCGACCAACGTGGGCGACTATGTCGGGCGCGTGGTCAACGGTCCGCTCGTGGGCGTGACCTTCGAAGCGGGCGGCGCTGGGGCGCAAGCGATAGTCCGCATCAACGGCGTGCAGTATGAGCAGTCGGGGACGACGCTTGTCGTCGGCACGACCGCGATAGATGTCTCCGCCGATCTCACGCTCACCTGTTCGGGACTGGACCCGGCGAACGACCATCTCGTGGAGGTGGAGGTAGCAGCGGTCAAGACGCGGTTTGCACAGTTCGTCGTGACCACCGCCAATCTCATCTCCATGCGCTTCGATGTTGCGACCCTGTGGGAAGCCCTGGCGGCCGTTCGCAAGGCGGTCGGGGGAGAGTTGGGCTTCGACCCC
>Ga0209510_1003715_pt1 | contig 14064 bp, 10 predicted proteins | sample BiotimSIPDNA_FD_185749 | JGI IMG/M metagenome (GOLD analysis project Ga0209510, IMG submission 185749) | Anaerobic biogas reactor microbial communites from Washington, USA - Biogas_R1 time_0 SIP DNA (SPAdes) (version 2) | ecosystem: Engineered > Bioreactor > Anaerobic > Unclassified | place... | reverse complement strand
GCCTCTCCGACACACGCTGTCCAGATACAACTGCTCGACGTGGCGACTTTTTCAACGGACTGCTAGCCCGCATTTCTCACCGCAGGCTGGATTTGTGGCCGGCGGAGGCTCTGGGGCGGGGTCCAGCGTTGGGGATGGGTGCAGGGGGACGATGGAGAGGGGGATATGGGCGGACAGACGGCCATCGGACGGCTGCAGGGGCGGATCGGGTCGGCGAAAACCCCTTCTCCGGGCGTTCGCCGAGCGTCGTCTGATCTCAAGGCAGACGTCTCGGACGGTGGTGGAGGCGTGAGAGATGCGGACGGATCGCTATCCGCTGTCCCACATCGGCACGGGCCGGTGCCAGGCCGTCAGTCGCTCATACACTTGGGCAAAGACGTCTTGCCAGGGATAGGCATCGGACAACGCGATCCAGACCTTGCGCACCGTCACGCGCACCACCGCCCCGATCTTCAGCAGCCGCAGACGAATCGTATCGACCTGGGCACTCTCCAGCGGCGTGCCTTGGAGTCCGAACTCGCGCAGGGCCCGCAGCAGGATGTAGGCCACCGTCGAGAACGCCAGCCGCAATTGATTGGCACGCAACGTCCGGCAACTCGTCCGGTCGGCGAACAGGAACAACTGCTGCTCCTTGATCCGGTTCTCCATATCGCCCCGTGCGCAGTACTGCTGCTCGTACAGCGACGCGGCGTCGAACGCCTCGGCCGACAGCGACATGACCACGAAGCGGGGATTGGACCCCTTGGCCAGGTGCTCGGCCTTGCCGATCACCCTCCGGGCACAGGACCAACTGTGACGCGTCCGATACGTGAAGTCCTGGAATACCCGCGCGGACTGGCCGGTGCGTTCGAACTGCTCCTTCGCCTCGTGCAACTCCTTGCCCAGGATCCGTAACAGCCGCTTGTTCTTGGCCAGTCCGAAGACGTAATCGACCCCGTGCTCTTCGCACCAGCGCATCAGGTGCTCCCGGCAGAACCCGCTGTCGCCCCGCAGCACGATCGGCACCTGGGGCCAGACTTCACGAATCCGCGTCACGATCCGCGCGAGATGTTTGACGGCCCCGGCGGCTACATCGAGATCCGAGGGACGCAGCAGGGCCAGCAGCGGATGATCGTCGCAGAACACGTACAGCGGCAGAAAGCAGTACTCGTCATAGTAGCCGTGGAAGAACCGACCCAGTTGGTGGCCGTCGATCGGATCGTCGGTGGTATCGAGGTCCAGCACGATCCGCGACGGCGGTGTGGTGTGCTGGAGGACAAAGGCGTCCACGAGGAAATCATGGATCTGCTGCAGATGGGCGGCGATCTTCTTGTAACGATGACTCCCGTTCGAACCGACCGGCGTCAGTTCGAGCCGGTTCAGGGTGCTCTTGCCGGCCAGGGCCTTGCCCCGATCCCGCCGCTGCCGTCGGTGGTGGCCCTCGGGTTCCTCTTTGCCGACCAGCACCGCCAGCATCACATCATGCCGGAGCCAATCGTGATCGTTGAGGTCCTCATACCCCAGGCACAGACCGAACAGCCGCTGCTTGAGCAGATCGCTCAGCGAGTGCTCGACCAACTCCGGATCGCGGTGGTCACTGAAGCAGCGGGCGAAGCGTTCGATGAAGCCGAAACGTTCCTCGATCTGGCGCAACAGGACCCCGCCGCCGTCGCTGGTGACGCGTCCGCCATCAAAGCGAGCGACGACATCTCGCCGACCAAGGGGTTGAAATGTGAACGTCTGCTGGCTACACTGTGTTTTCATAAACCGTCTCCTCCAGAATGCGTAAGGTGCCGGATTCAGCATCACTTACGTGGTCGAGACGGTTTTGTTGCATCCATCCGGTGAGAAATGCGGGCTAAGCTGTCCTCTCCTGGCTCCCTATTGGACGCTTTTCAGCACCAGGATCACATGCACGTCGGCGCCGGCCTGTTCGCTGATGAACCGCAGATGGTAGTTCATGTACTCCGTATTGACCGTCGGAGCCAACAGGGCACTGGACTTTCCCGTGAGCGGGTTGACCGCCCCGAATAGATACACCCATTCATACTCGGTCTGTTGAACGGCGGTCGGACGCGAGCCGGTCAGGCCCCAGCAACGGGTCAGAGTTCCTTGCTGGCCGATCCGGGCTTCGTCTTGGAACCAGACCTCGATGGATTGGCCGGGATGTTGCTCGGCCGTGGCCTGGACAAAAGGGGGGCTTGTTCGACCCACTGCTGCATCTGGACGGGATCGTTCTTGCGGTGACGCGGACGCGGGGCCAAGCAGGAAAAGCCCAGGCGATGGAGCAGATCATACACTCCCGCCAGGCTATACTCGACCCCGAATTCCTTCTGGAGGATACGCCGGATGTCCTTGGCCCGCAGTGTGCAGACGCCATCGGTCTCGGTGGGACCAGCCAGGAGACGGTCCTTGAAGGATCGGTGCTGGGACACGGGCAACTTGCTGGGGCAGCCCGACTGTCGTTTGGGGGTGATTGCGTCCAGCCCATGATCGCGATAGGCGTACACCCACAGTTGCACAAATCGTCGGCTACGCGCCAGAGTCTGTGCGATCTCGGGCGCACTGCGGCCCTCGAGGGCCAGGACGACAGCTCGATAGCGGTCTCGCTGTTTGGCGTCGCGTTGTTGGCGGCTTCGCTGACCCAGTTGTTCGAGATCGTCGGGGTGATGAGCTTGGACCTGCATGAGACAGTCCCTCCGTTTCTTCGAGAGTATGCCACATGCAGACCCAGGCCGATACCCTATTTTGACAGGCGCGCAAGAATACTTCCTAATCCGTATTACTTGATGGCATACTGTGTTGACAGCACCCCCGGCCATTCTGTAGAATCCGACCTTCGGCTCGCAAGATAAAGGGACGTAAACGGATGTTTCCTGCCAGTGGAGTGTCTTGGAGGGCCAGTTGTATTCTGCTGTCTTGGACTATTCTCTCATGCACGTTCCATCTCATGCGAGTGGTAAGATGCACCATATATATGGGTTGTCTCAACGGATCTGCGGGTGGATTTGAAGGAATGAAGACCTCGGCCTGCCTCTGAAGTCCCAGAGACGCCCGCTTGGGCTGCTGTGCGTCGTGCGTTCTTCGCACTGGTACAGCCCACAGGAGGTCGTTCAGGTTCGCCTGAAGCGATATATTGGTCTCGAAGAAGGAGAATGCAATGTCAGGGAAAAGACTTGTGTGGCGAGAACTCGAAGATGGTGTGTTTGTCATGTTGGATCTGGAGAGCGGGCTGTACTACTCGCTGAACTGGACAGCGGCAATTGTCTGGGATGAGTTGCAGCGAGGAGGAACCGTGGAAAGCGCGGCAACTCGACTGGCCCTGCTGACAGGACAGACGGATGAGCCGCGACTGCGCAACGATGTCGAGGAGTCGGTGAAGCGACTCGATCAGTTGACGCTCCTCGGTGATGCCGAGGCCAGTGAGGCCTGCTCTCCTGAGGGTACAGAGGGTGAGGAGCCACTGATGTCAGGAGAGAGCCGCGGCGAGTACGAGAAGCCCTGCGTTCAAGAACATGAAGCCCTTCATGAGGTAACCGCAGGAAGCTACTCCGGCAGCTCATCCCATTCCTATGGCGGCTACACGTATTATTACTACTACTACTATTACTATTGATCGCCGATCCTGTTAACCATGCGGGTTTCTACCGGTCTGGTTGCCCGGTTGAGGGCGTGGGACGCACCAGCGAGACCGGCGTCGCTCGTGCGTCGATCACATGGTCGGCTGGGTGGTGCGAGAGAGAGAGTGTGTGTGTGTGTGTGTGTGTGAAGAAGTCGTGCAGCCAGTTTGTGGGCGATGAATAACCGAGTCGGTCATTGCCAAATGCGATGTCATCTCACTACTGGCAGTCAACATCTCGTGGTCACTGCTGAGTATTCAGGCGCACGAAAGCACACTCCACTGGCCATATGCCAGGTCATTGGGATGTGCGGTCCTCATCGCATCGTCGGCATTAGCCTAAGGGCGTCAACAGCCGTGCTCTTCACACGCGCTCCGAGATGAGTATGATCGATTCCGTTCACATTTCATTTGCCGATGTGTGCGGCATTGGTTTGGAACTCAGGGCTTCGTCCGGAATCAGCGTGATGGAACTGTTCCCGATGTTGACGTCCTTTGTGGAGGCGGCCGCCGGGCGGAAGGACTGGACGGTTTGTGTTTCCCCAGCGGAAACCTCATGGCTCGCGGGTGTTGCCGGGCCAACCAGACACCTGACCATACATCCTTCTACATCCATCGAAGTGTTCAGTGCAGGCGACACGCTTGTGCTTGGCGTCCGCGAGGGAGCCAGCGCGTGTCTGAATCTCGCGAATAGAACCGCCGACATTCGTCTGCAGGCATCCCTCGACGATGAGGCCATAAAGATTTCCGCAACCGTCCTGACGGAGATTCTGCGTTTTGAAGACATCTACATGCTGCACAGTGCCGCCGTGGAGTACAGAGGCAAGGCACTGCTCCTGGTGGCTCCGTCCGGAGGAGGAAAGACGACGCTGGCCTCTGTGTGGGCCGCGATTGGCCGGGCTGCGCTGATGGCAGACGACCGATGCCTGCTGCAACGCGATCGAGGGGAGATCCTGTGCCAGGGGATCCTGGGACCCGTTGGCTTGTGTCGTGGCAGCGAGCACATTCTCTCGCGGCTCGGATGCAGGCTCTCGCCCAGTCGCGGTCCGGGGCAAGACGACAAGCTCCTCTACGATCCCTGGAAGGAGGGGTGGCGCATTTGTCGAGGGCCGCATCCGATCGGAGCGGTGGTGCTGTTGACGCCGGGTTTGTCCCCGAACACGCGGCCTATGGGTGTGACTGCCGCTGAGGTGCATCGTCATCTCGTTCGAGGCAGCGTGTACATGGGGTCGTCAGCAGTTCTGCGCCGGCACTTCGACCTCATCACCGATCTCGTCGGGCGTGCATCGCTGCTCAGAATCCCAGCCCGGCCCGAATATCCCGGAGTCGTCGCCGAACTGGAATCGTTCATGGGCAACAGACGACTCCGCCGGGGGCGATCTCGCCGCGGGCCGACTCCGCCGGTGCTCCATCGACGGAGCGCTCATGACGCGACTCGCCAACTGTCTCAATTGCTCCTGAAAGACAATGGCGACGGGGATGAGCGGAGCAACGATGATATGCATTGGAAACCCATCCTCAAGTTGGCTGAGTACCATGGTTTGTTGCCCCTACTTGGGCATCGTCTTCGTCACAAGGGTCTTCTTGCAGGTCTGTCCGATGGGTTGCGTCACGTCGTCAAAGCTGCGATGAAGAATGCGCAAACCGCCCGACTCCTGCACCTTCACATGATTGATCGGATCGGGCGCGTGCTGACTGCAGTATCGACGCCGTGGTGTATAATGAAAGGGCCGGCCATTGCCGAACGCGTCTATGACCCGGCTGCAGCCAGACCCTATGCCGATCTGGATGTTATCATTCCGCCCCAGGCAAAAGAGGCTTCGCAGGAGGCGTTGGCAACTCTGGGATTCTCACCGAGCAACGTGAATAGCACGCTCAAGCACGCCACAAATCGCGGTGAGTTCGTGCTAATCGCACATGATCCGAATCACTATGTGGTAGAGCTCCACTGGGATTACGTCACAGGAGGGTCACTGCGTCGGTTCGTCAGTTGCGATCTGCGTCCAGTCATGGAGCGTCGCATCCTGTTGCGGGCGGACGAGTTGGAATTCCCCGCCATCAGCCTGGTGGATCAATTTGTGGAATGCTGCGTTCACGCGGCCTACGGGCATCAGTGGAACTCCCTGCGTCAGTTGTTGGACATCATTCTCCTGCGACAGCACATGACCGACGAGAATCTTGCGCAGGCCGCGCAGATCGCGGACAGCCAGGGCGTGCTGAATGCGGTGTATCTATCGACAATTCGAGCCGAGCGCCTTTTCGGAATGCAATCGACGCACTGGCATCATCCACCGGTTCCAAAGGTCGTAGCGAATCGTGTCTTTGAATTCATGGCATCCGACGATATGACGATCCGTTCCTGGTTGAGCACCAATCGGTTTCGGAGCCGGTTGGCCAGGACCATGCTGCGACTGCGATGGATCTGAGAACAGGACACGAAACGATACGGTGAGTTGGTGACGAAGAAACGATTACAGCCTGGTCAGTTGCATCGCGTCCTGCTGGTGTCGATCGATGCACCAGGGCACTATTCCCTGGCGCTGCCCCTGTTGAAGGGGTATGCAGAGAGCGACGAGACGATACACAAGACGGTCCGCATCAAAATCGTGCGAATCGACAATATCGGCGGCGGAACCCGCGTCTTGAAGGCCTTGCTCCACACGATCGCGATCTTCCGACCTCAAGTGGTGGGCTTCTCCTGCTATATCTGGAATGCGCTGATGGTCCGACGGTGCTGCCGGTGGGTCCGACGCTGCTTCCCGCGAACACTCCTGTTGCTGGGTGGCCAGGAGATCTGCCCGCCTCTGGAAGAAATCACAGAGACTTATCGCACAGCACACGTTCTGATTCCCGGCGAGGGAGAAGCTCCCTTTCGATCATTGCTCCATGCCCTGCTCGAGCACGGTTGGGAAGGGATCGAGCATGCGAAGGGGATCCACTTTCAGGGACCCGACGGACACTGGCATTTGACAAGCCCGCCCCCGAAGTCGCCTGAACCCAGTGAAATTCCTTCCGCTTATCTCACAGGCAACGTCCAGATGCCTGACAATCCCCAGATCGGAGCGATGATCGAACTCACACGAGGCTGTCCCATGCGATGCGGCTTCTGCTATGAGGCCAATCGTGCCGGGCCTTTGATGCGATTCTCCTTTGACCGGGTGGGCGAGGAGATCGGCTGGCTTCGCCGCCAGGGACATCGACGATTCCACATCCTCGACCCGATCCTGTGCACGGGTCGTCGCCTTCAAGAACTCCACGAAGTGTTGAGGCAAAGGGATATGGAAGGCACACACGTCTCGGCGGAGATGTACGCGGAACACATACGCTCGGAAGACAAGGACGCCCTGCAGTTCATTACCGATTGTGACGTGGGACTGCAAACAACGTCGCACGAGGCCTTGAGGATCTTGCAGCGACCTTGGCTTAAGGAGCAATTCGAGAGGGGATTCGCGATCCTGAAGGAAGCACAGAAGGTCGTCTCCTGTTATCTCATCATCGGTCTTCCTGGAGACAACCTGCAGAGTCTTCGAACGAGTCTCAACTATGTTCAGGAGCTGCGGCCAACCAAGCTCTTCTGCAACCCTCTGCTGGTGCTGCGAGGTACCGCGTTGCGCTTGCGCGCCCTGGAGCATGGTTTGCAGTTTGCGCCGGACCCGCCCTACGAAGCTCTTGAGTGTCATAGCTTCTCGCGGAAGGAACTCGATAGAGCTAAGGCCCTGGGAGCATTGACAATGAACGCATACAACATGAGCCGGAGGCCGTGATATGTGGCTTTTTTCTCAGATGTCGGCTACTGCCCCTGGCTGGGGGGTCGCCATCCGCGAGACAGCGGCTGTGGTGTATGCATGCGCGAGGCTGCCTCGTCGATGGAAGAGGAAGTTGGTCACAGAGCAAATAAAGGACGTTTTGATGGACATCGAACAGCAGGTGCATCAGCGGCCTGCATTCCTGATGCCCCCCCAGAGGGTCGTTACTCTGGCGCAGGCGTGCCTTTCGCTCCGGCTCGTCGAAGCGCGACGGCGTTGCCTGTTCCGCTGTCTGGTGTTCTACTATCTTCTGATCCGTGCGCGGTGTCGAGCGACATTGCACTTCGGCTGCCGTCTGGAAGACCGCATCACGGGCCATTGCTGGCTCAGTTCCCCGGATGTGCGTTTGGCTCCTCGCGACACCAAGCCCCGTGGGACCCAGGAAATCGTCGTCGTCAACAGCAGCAGCAGCAGCAGTGAGAATCTCAGTCGAGGAGTATTATGGCCAACATTCTGCTCACCAGCGTCTGCAATCGAGCCTGTCGTTTCTGTTTTGCGAGAGAAGAAGTCGCCTGCGCTTCGTCCGGCGGATCGGCCTGGTCGCAAGAAGCGTTCATGAGCCTTGACAACGTGAAGAAGGTCATCGATTTCCACCGGTGTTCCGGTCTGCCCGCCATTTCTCTGCTGGGAGGCGAACCGACGATTCATCCCGAGTTCCCTCGGATCGTCGATATGTGTGTCGAAGCGGGTCTTTCCATCCGCCTGTTCACCGGAGGCGTGGTGCCGGGACCGGCAAAGGACCGGTTGAGATCGTTGCCGGAACACTGTCTGTCGATCATCGTCAACATCAGCGCAAAGGAGCACTGTCGGTCGGCGCGGGAGTACGAGGCTACAGTGGAGACACTCAGAGACCTGGCTTCCTGCGCAGCCGTCGGATACACGCTCTTCACCATGGACGTCGATCCAGACTGGTTGACAGCACTGGTCCTCGAAACCGGGTGTCGCCGTTCCATTCGTCTCGGCCTTGCGATGCCCGGACCGACCGACGCGACGTGCTTGCTGCCTCCGAGCCGTTATCGCGACACGGCCAAGTGGATTCTGCGACTGGCCTCGTCGTGCGATGCGCACGACATCGGCATGGGATTCGACTGTGGTTTCACCATGTGTATGTTCACACCCGAGGAGCTTGGGAAGCTGGCGTATCTTGGATGCAAGACACGATTCATATGCCGTCCCATCATCGATGTCGGGACGGATTTGTCCGCGTGGTCCTGCTTCGCAACTTCGACGCTCGACCGCACACACTTGGCGCAGTATGGGCAACGAGAAGACCTGGTGCGATTCTTCACGGACCGACGACGCGCATACCGCCAATTTGGCGTCCATGACCGTTGCCACACATGCAAACACAAACGACGAGGAATATGCGATGGCGGCTGTCTGGCTTACGTTGTACGCAGTTTCTCAGGCGTTCACAAGCACGTCACCGACAGGAAGCCGCCTGCTGCCACCACGGATCTCGGAGGTCGCACAGAGGAATCGACGCATCGGACCTCCAACTAACCATGAAGCCCACATTCGGACCCAATGCAGAATATCTTTGGCGAGTGCTCCACGGCGCTTGGCCGCAGCGCCGGGCCATCGCCAGCGCAATGGTCTGGCATCTCGTCTCCAGTGCGGCTGGACTTGGACAGATCGCCTTGATCAAGAGGATGATTGAGATGGTCCTGGTCTCGAGTCCGGCCGTCGTGATCAACAAGTCCCTCATCCTCTTGGCCGGTTGCGTCGCCGTCATGATCGGCGCCGAGATCATCCATCGATGGAGGATGGCCGTCATCATCCAACGACTGACGCTGGATATGCAGGACACGGTGCACCGCAAGCTCCACAGGCTTTCGGATCGCGTGCTCGACGACGAATCGCCGGGTGAGCTGGCGTTTCGTGTTCTCCAGGACACAGCGGCCTCGCAGCAGGCGGTCGGCGTCTTCGTGGGCACCATCATAGGCCAGATGATTACCGTGATAACACTCGCCTGTTACCTCGTCTACCTGGACTGGAGGGTGGCCATACTCGCCGTGAGCGGATATGTCATCACGGCTCCTCTGATAAGGTATAGCACTCGGGCTCTTCAAGTCAAAGCCAAGGAACTCCAGGAGCTTCGAGCCTCGCTGCAGGAGAAGTTCCTCAATCTGTTCGCCGGACGGGATGTAATCCGCTGTTTTGACTTGTCCGGGCAGCAGGTGGAGAGCCTCCCCAGAGCCAACGATCACTTTCACATCCGCGCAAAGCGATACTTGGCGCATCGGGTCACGATCGACATGCTCTCCCAAGCAATGGCGATTACCTTTGCGATAGCCGTCTTCTTGTACGTTGCGTGGATGGCGAGACAGGATCGGATGACTCTGGCCGCCACCGGAGCCATCACGGCCATCTTATTCGCGTTCTATCGACCCGTAACACGTCTGAGCAAGGCGGGCACCGCTCTGCGAGCTTCGCTTGCCAGTGCACAGCGTGTCTTCGAGGTGCTCGACGCCACTGAGCATTGGTGCGAACGCGCCGGACAGGTCGCTCCAGCCGACAGACTTGCCAGCGTAGTTTTCGACCGCGTCGACTACGAAGTCGTCGAGCGGGATTTCAGACTGAGGAGTCTCTCATTTTCGCTGAAGTTGGATGAGAATACATTGCTCGTGGGTCCGACGGGTTGCGGCAAGACGACCTTGATTCGTCTGCTCATCACAGCACTGACTCCAACTGGCGGCCAGATCCTGTTCAACGGGATGCCTGCCAACAGCGTCTCTCCCCGATGGCTCTGGAGCAATCTGGCCTATCTACCGCAACACTGCCCCTCCATTGGACGGACCATTCGTGAGGAGCTGGATCTGGGAGGACAGAACCTCAGTGACGAAGAGCTTGAGGATGCAGCCAGGAAAGCAGAGCTTCTCGACTGGATTCGGGAACTTCCGGATCGCTGGGATACGCGGATCGGAGCCAACGGCATGGCTCTCTCAGGGGGTCAGCGACAGCGACTGGCGCTGGCCAGAGCCTTTCTCGCTTCTCGTTGTCTCTACGTACTCGATGAACCCACTTCGCAACTCGATCAGGAGACGGAAAAGCGTGTTATCGCCTCTTTGTTTCGGCACGTAGAAAGCCACAATGCGATGAGCCTGGTGATCTCTCACCGGTCTGCATTTCTGAATCAGGCGAATCGCGTGTTCACGATTCGTGACGGCACTCTCGTGGAAGTGTCGGACGTCTGCGACACTTTCTCGTCGACAGAACAAGGGTGGCTCGCCCCTGATGGATAGTCCCAGCCAAGCTCTCTTGATGGCGCTTCATCTACGTTCCCAAAACCACGAGTTGCCGAGGGAACTCGTTGAGAGTCTGCTGCCTGGAATGGATCATCCCAATCCCCACATCCGCTTTCTTGTTTCGGAGGTGCTGGCCTGCGGCCCAGTGGAGCTGAGCCTGGTCTGTTTGATTTCCCACCTGGATGATTCCGACGAGGCCGTTGCCCAGAGCATCCTGGCAACTATCCGGACATGGCTGCCCTGGACCATCGGTCAGCCGTGGGAAGACGTCATCAATCCGCAGAGGATCCTGGACGACGCGATACGTGCGTCCCTGACTCGGCCGTCGGATGATGGGGGAATCGCGGACACGCCCTTTCTGTCTCGTCTCGCGACATTGCATGGGGCACAGGCCGAGATCCTGCGAGGTCTCGCTTCCGTTGACATGACACTGGCCGAGGAGTTCCAGAGCCTCCTCAGGCAACAGGCGAATCTGAATCATCCTCCTCAGATCACAATTGTCACGACCTACCGATGCAACGCGGATTGCTCGTACTGCTATGCTAACACCCATCGAACCTCGTCCTCGGCCCTTGTGCCTCTGGAGACATTCAGAGCGTATCTGAAACACGCGGTCCACCTCGGCTATCGTCGGGTGGGCTTTACCGGCGGAGAACCCACACTGCATCCGCAGTTCGAGGAGTTCGTGAAAGCCGTTCGCGAGCATGATCTCACGATGTTCCTCGCTACCAACGGGACGTTTCACACTGCGCTGGTTGACCATCTGGACCTCTCATTCGTCGGAGCAATCACGGCGCACCTCTGGTTCAGACCACTGAGTGAGCATCCAGCAAGACAGCTCTTCGTGGAGAACATCCGTCAACTGCGCCAGCGAAACCTGCACGTGGCTCTTCGCTATACTGTCTGTGAAGGGTGCGACATCGCGGTGGACGAGATAATATCGATAGCCCAGGCGACTGGCGTCCAGCAGATCACTCTCGCGCTGTCGATACCGGACTTCTCGCGCGGAGCAGTGGTCCTCTCACGGGATGCGTTCAGACTCGAGGCCCAACGACTCCTCGACGCGGCGAGACAATTCATGAAGCAGGGGTTCCGCGTGGCTCTGGCCAAACCGCTCCCCACCTGCGTCGTCGCACCGGAGGATCTGTGGTGGTTGGCCCAGACACCTTACAATGTGGGAACGTGTCCTATCTGGTGTGTCGGTGGAACGCACAATCTCCTGCTGAACGACGATGGCGAGCTGTGGCCCTGTATTGCGCTTCCAGGAAGCCTGGGCAAGTTCCTCGATTGTCATGGGCAGGAGGAAATCAGTGCTCGCTGTCGTCCCGTGATCGCAGAGCTGGCCCGACGGCCGTTGTTTGATAGCTGTAATAGCTGTGACCTCTGGCAACTGAAACGATGTCAGGGAGCGTGCCTGGCCTACAAGAGAGAACCTGTCCTGCGGATGGGAGACGAGGGAGTAGTCCCCGCCGGATCGCCTGTTGCATAGGAGTTGGCCTTGATTCTTCGATATCGTCCCTGGACCCGGACGACCACATGCGCCCTGCAGTCTTTACAGCGACAGCACGTATTCACGTATTCGGCCAGATGGGCGATTTGTTCATCGGTCAATCCGGAGGTGCGGCCGTGTTTGCCGCCGGGATTACACGTTCGCAGTACGTCCACGATGCTCTGGGCTCAACCATCGTGCAGGTATGGCGCGGTCCGCCAGACTTCGACCAGGCTGGGCGTATCGAACAACTGGCTTTCGTCAAGCAGTTGGCCGGCGCCGATCGGTATCCGGTGTTCTATCTGGCTAAATCCATGGGGTCTCGGATCGCGATGCTTCGTGACGAGGCCGCCGACAAGTGGCGTCGAGCTTCGAGCGAGGAGAAGGCCGGGCCCGTCAGCCAGGCAAATCTGCCGGAATGGAAATCGGCATGCAAAAGGGACCCACCTCGGGAGTAGAAATCGGCGACTAAAATGGACCCACCGTGGCAGACTCCGTAGGCTGGAGGCTTTTTCGAAAGGGCCTTCCAGTTTGACGGGGAGAAAGGATGCTGACGGTGGAAGAGTATGGCAGGATCCGGATCGCTCACCGGGATGGGACGAGCATTCGGCAGATCGCCCGACGGTATGGCCATTCACGGCGTAAGATTCGCCAGATGCTCCAAGAGAGCGAGCCCCGTCCCTACACGCTACTCAAAGGACGGCCGGCGCCACGGTTGGGTCCGTTCAAGGCCCTGATCGATGAGATTCTGGCCGCCGATGAACAGGCCCCCCGTAAACAGCGGCATACGGCGGCGAAGCTCTATCGGCGGCTGCGGGACGAAGAGGGCTACCTGGGCGGCTATGACCAGGTCCGTCGGTACGTTGCCCAGCACCGTCGAGACCATCGCGAGACGTTCATTCCCCTGACCCATCCGCCGGGCCGGCGTTTGGAGGGTGATTTCGGACACATCTACGTGGACTTTCCTGAGGGGCGTCAGCTGGTCTCGGTCCTGCTGCTGACGTGGAGCTACAGTAGCTTTCGCTTCGCCGTGGCGTTGCCGAGTGAACGCACCGAAGCGATCCTGGCCGGCACCGTTGAGGGCTTGGCGTTCTTCGGGTGCGTGGCCTGGGAGGTCTGGTGGGATAATCCCAAGACGGTGGCCACGGTGATTCTGGCCGGTCGCCGACGTCAGTTGCATCGACGGTACGAGGCTTTGGCCAGTCACTATTACTTCGATCCGCGTTTCTGTATGCCGGGGCGGGACAACGAGAAGTCCTATGTGGAAAACAGCGTCTACGATCTCCAACGGGACTGGGCGACACCGGTCCCGGCGGTGCAGGATCTAACCGAGCTCAACGCGTATCTGCGGCGGTGCGCCCTGGCCCGGCTGGACCACCGTATGGCGGGCAAGACCCAGACGGTCGGGGAACTGTTCGCGCAGGATAAACAGGCGTCGCTGGCGCTGCCAGCCCATCCCTTTGACCCGTTTGTCCCGGCCTCGGCCAAGGTGGACAAATATCAGACTGTGCGGTTCGACACCAATCGTTACAGCGTTCCCCGTCGTTGGGCCTTTGCCACGGCGACGATCAAGGCCTATGTCGATCGGATCGATGTGGTCTCGGCGGAGAGCATCATCGCCTCTCACCGGCGAAGTTACGCCCGGGGCGAATGGATCATCGAGCCGCGTCACTATCTGGCCATCCTCGGTCGTAGGCCGGCGGCTCTGGATCATTCCTTCGTGTTCGATCGATGGGCTTTGCCGGCCTGCTTCACCCGGGTGCGGGAAGACTTCGAGCAGCGGCATGGCCCGATGGCCGGAGCCCGGCAGTACGTTCGCATCCTGCAATTGCTGGCCGAATACCCGCTGACACTGGTGCAAGAGGCCATTGCGCACAGTCGCTCCCAAGCCATTATCAATGCCGATCAGATCATCGCCACGAC
>Ga0209510_1003713_pt1 | contig 14079 bp, 10 predicted proteins | sample BiotimSIPDNA_FD_185749 | JGI IMG/M metagenome (GOLD analysis project Ga0209510, IMG submission 185749) | Anaerobic biogas reactor microbial communites from Washington, USA - Biogas_R1 time_0 SIP DNA (SPAdes) (version 2) | ecosystem: Engineered > Bioreactor > Anaerobic > Unclassified | place... | reverse complement strand
TTCTATAGAAACGATTAGTAAACGGGAACGTTATGGCGATGCTTTTGGAGATGTCGAAGTGAAGCCTTTAGGCGCTAAACGTTTACAAGGGCGCCGCTTTTCAGAAGATTTAATGGCATCTTGTATGGATGAATACCCTTTACTCGCTTTGGCTGCCTGTTATGCAGAAGGAGAGACCATTCTTCGAATTCCTCCAGAGTACAAAGTCTCTTGCAGAGAAGATCTAGAATGGTTGGCTTTGAATTTGCGAAAAACAGGAGTCGAAATCGGAGTCTATGACGATGGTCTTGTCATTCGTGGAAAGGATGAATTGGATGGCGGTGAATTTGACGCAGCCAATAATCCTTTAACTGCATTAACGTTATTTATTGTTTCGCTTTTAGGCCGAGGCAATTCATCGATAGTAGGCTTAGAAAATATGGAGTCTACTTTTCCTCAGATTTCTGAAAAAATAAAATCGATTATTCAAAAAGGGAATCATGAATCACAATAGAATTGGCATTGTAGGCTGGAAAGATAAAAGTGCTGATTTAGCACTTGCTTTGGAGATGATTGCCGAGTGGTCCAAAACTCACAAAGAAGTCTCTTTTTGTGCATTAGAATCTTTAAAGGAAGTCTCTCCAAAAAATATTGAGATTGTCACAGAAGACGCGTTACGAAAATGTAATTTACTTTTAGCCATTGGTGGAGATGGTACTGTTCTTTCTACGGCACGCATTGCTTTAGGGACTTCTATCCCTATTTTAGGCGTGAATGCAGGGCATGTAGGGTTCTTAGCTGAAACGCGCGTAGAAGATCTAAAAACGACTTTAGATTTAATACAAGCAGGGGAGTTCTCTACTAGAAATCGGATGATGCTAGATGCGAAGATTTTCCGTGAAGGGAAACAACTTGCTTGCGAAACCGTTTTGAACGAAGTGCATATCCGTGCGAGAGCATTAGAACGGATGGTGAACCTTTTAGTAGAATATAATGGACGTTACTTAACAGAATATTGGGCAGATTCGCTATTAGTATCGACTCCAACGGGTTCCACGGCTTATAATTTATCGGCAAATGGCCCTATTATTCATCCTTCGACATCGGCTTTTGTATTAACGCCTTTAGCCCCAAGTAGTCTTTCTGTTCGGCCTTTAATTATTCCAGCAAGTGCCATTTGCCAGATATCATCTGTATCGGATTCTTCGCTAAATCTTGTTTTTGATGGCCGAATAAATAACACCCTTGAATCTCATGATAAGCTAGTTCTTAGCCAGAGCGAGTCGGTAACGACTTTTATTCGGATGAAAAACACAGGCTTTGTAGATGCTCTGAGAGAAAAGCTAGGATGGACTGGTAAGCCCAAACTAGCTTAGTTTGAAAATAATTTATTCAAACATATCTACAGAATAGGGATCCTTTGCCTTTTTAGACGAAGGCTTTTCTTCTGGCTCTTCTTCTTCATCTTCTTCGATTAAGCGAGTGGTGCGCTTGACTTTTTTTGCAGTGAATTTACTCCCAAGAGCCTTGTAGCCTTTGACATCAGCTACTTCTGTTAGGTCTAAGGTTTCTTTTTGCACTTCACGCCCCACTTGGTATTCCATAATCACTTTTGCATTTTTAGTCGCAAAAAATTCTACCAGGTGAGTGTCTGGGTGATCGGAGAGTAAATTAAAATCCGTAGTCATTGGGCATGCTTCTAATTTAAATCGCTTGACCATGTAATTGAAATTGGCTCCCTCAAAATAGAGAATCGAATAGACTTGTTCTGGATCGAATTTTTGAATATGAATAATACCTGTACCCACAAGCAATGGATCTGTCATATCGTAAATTCTCGCTAAGCCATTTTCTCGAACGACTAAAACTTTGTCTTTTTCTTCAAATTCACCAAGGCAATCGCCTCTTTTTTGTGTGGAGACAATGCCGCTTGGGGCATCATAATAAAGTATTCTTGCTCCAAGAGTGCTGACCCCTTTACGTACGCGCTTGACCGTTTTCACCGCATATTTAGTGACTTGGTTTCCAATGGCATTTCTACCTTTGACTTCAACATCACTGAAATCGACTTCGAAGTTTAATTTAATACGAGGACGAGGCTTCAATATGACTTCTACAATTTCAGCTTCTCCATTTGGATTGCTAGAAATATAAAGGATTTTAGAGCCAGGTTTCCCTTTGCCCATAAGGTAATCTTTGTCTCGAGTAATGCCACCCACATTAAAACGTTTAATGTAAGAAACACCATCTTTCCCTTCTTGATAAATGACATTGTAAATTTGGCGTTCATCATCTTTATTGAACTTTTCAATTAAAATGACGTCTTTACCTACAAAGTCTTTTTCTGCCACGCGGACAATTTTAAAAGAACCATTGGCCTTAAATACAATGATATCGTCGTAAGAAGAAACATCAAATAGATATTCTTCTTTTTTAAGCCCTGTTCCTACGAAACCTTCTTTTCGATTGACGTAGAGCTTCTGGTTCGCAATCGCCACATGAACGACATTGACCTTACCGAATTCACTAATCGTTGTTTTGCGTTCTTTACCATTTCCATATTTTTTTAGCAAGTTCTTAAAATGAGCGATGGCATAATCTGTTAAGTGAATTAAATGATCTTCCGTTTCTTCAATTTGAAGGTCTAATTCTTTTAACGCTTCATCTGCTTTTTTACGGTCGAAACGGCTGATTCGACGGATGGGGATTTCAGCGAGTTTTAAGATCTCTTCTCGAGTCACTTCTTTACGGAGCTTTTTTTTGACAAAGGGTTTTAAGCCTTCTTCGATTAAGGCAATCATTTCATCTTTGTTTTGCGCTTTTTTAATGACTTCATAAATCTCTTTTTCAATAAAGATTTTTTCAAGACTAGTCATGTGCCATTTTTGGCCAAGTGCAGCGAGTTTATTTTCTAATTCCCACTTTAAAAGCCTAACAGTATGGTCTGTGTTTAGTTTTAATATTTCAGAAACCCCAATAAATTGAGGTTTTTTATTTACAATAATACAAGCGTTAGGCGCGAGAGACTTTTCGCAATCAGTGAACGCATAAAGTGCATCAATCACGACTTGCGGATCTGTCCCTGGGTGTAGATGGATCATGATTTCTACTTCTTGAGAAGTATTATCATCCACGTGTTTAATCTTAATTTTGCCTTTATCATTGGCATTAATAATGCTATCAATTAGGGAGCCTGTGGTAGTACCAAAAGGAATTTCACGAATAACAAGTGTTTTTGAATCTAGTTTTTCAATTTTGGCGCGTACTTTAATTCGACCGCCTCGTAAGCCGTCGTTATAATCGCTCATGTCGGCGATGCCGCCAGTAAAGAAGTCAGGGTAAAGCTCGAATTTTTTACCACGAAGATGAGCGATAGATGCTTCACAGAGTTCGCAGAAATTATGAGGCAAAATCGTTGTCGATAAACCAACGGCAATGCCTTCTACTCCTTGAGCGAGTAAAAGAGGAAATTTTGCTGGAAGAGTGACGGGTTCATTATTTCGACCGTCGTAACTTGGGGACCAATTGGTGGTTTCTGGATTAAATAAGACTTCAAGAGCAAAAGGTGTAAGCCTACCTTCGATATAACGAGGTGCAGCTGCTGAGTCCCCAGTGAAAGGGTTTCCCCAGTTACCTTGAGGATCAATTAATAAATCCTTTTGTCCCATGGTCACTAAGGCATCACCAATAGAAGCATCGCCATGGGGGTGTAACTGCATTGTACGCCCCACAATATTAGCGACTTTATGATAACGGCCATCGTGCATATCAAATAACGTGTGTAAAATACGACGTTGTACAGGTTTTAAGCCATCTTCAAAATAGGGGACAGCACGGTCAAGAATCACATAGCTTGCGTAATCTAAGAACCAACCGTCATATAGTTTTTCTAAATAGTTGGCGTTTGATAATCCGAGAGTTTTTCTTTCTTCACTCATAAATATTCTCTTCTTCTAATTTTTAGAGCTCTTCTACAGCTTCAGCGCGGAGGTTGGTGACAATATGATCTTGTCTCGTAGGAGAGTTTTTACCCATATAATACTCAAGCATTTTACCTAAGGAAGCATCAGGAGGCATCATCACAGATTCAAGTCTCATGTCTTCGCCAATAAACTGCCCAAATTCAGAAGGACTAATTTCACCGAGACCTTTGAATCGTGTAATTTCAAGCCCATCTTTCCCTAGAGAAGTGCTTGCTTTATTCCGTTCGTCTTCATCGTAGCAGTAGATGGTTTCTTTTTTATTTCGAACTCTAAAAAGAGGAGTTTGTAAAATATATAGGTGTTTTTGTTCCACCAGTTCAGGGAAAAATTGCAAGAAAAAGGTCATTAATAAAAGACGAATATGCATCCCATCCACATCAGCATCGGTAGCGATAATGACTTTATTGTAGCGTAGATTTTCAAGCCCGTTCTCAATATCAAGAGCGTGCTGTAAAAGATTGAATTCTTCGTTTTCGTAGACGACTTTCTTCGTTTGCCCAAAACTGTTGAGAGGCTTACCTCTTAAGCTGAAAACCGCTTGCGTTTGAACGTTTCTTGCTTTGGTTATTGAACCAGAAGCAGAGTCCCCTTCGGTAATAAAAATCATGGTCTCTTGGTGAAGAGGACTTTTTACCTCAGTAAGGTGAACTTTACAATCGCGAAGCTTTTTATTATGAAGGTTTGCTTTTTTAGCGCGTTCATTAGCAAGCTTTTTAATCCCTGCGATTTCTTTTCGTTCGCGTTCATTTTGCGTAATACGGTCTAAAAGCTTCTTTTCTGTATCTGGATTCTTAAAAAGATAATTATCGAATTCTTTTGAGACAAAATCCACAATCCAGCTACGAAGGGCAGGCCCATTCGGTGCTGTAGAAGTACTGCCTAATTTTGTTTTCGTTTGAGATTCAAAAACGGGTTCTTGAATACGAATAGAAATCGCTCCAATAATACAGTTTCTAATATCAGCAGGGTCAAGGTCTTTTTTAAAATGGTCCCTGGCGCCTTTGACAATGCCTTCACGAAAAGCGGCTTGATGAGTACCACCTTGAGTCGTGTGTTGGCCGTTGACGAAACTATAATAATGCTCGCCATATTGGTTCCCATGAGTAAAGGCAACCTCAATGTCTTTATCTTTAAAATGAATCACATCGTAGCGAATGTTTTCATCAACTCTCTTTTGAAGTAAATCTAAAAGACCATTTGAACTGGAATAAGGTTTTCCGTTCATGATCAGAGTAAGACCCGTATTCAAATAGGCGTAGTTCCAGATTTTTTCATCCATGTAGGCTGGTAAATAGCGATAATTCTTAAAAATTTCTGGATCGGGGTTGAAAACAATCTCTGTACCATTTTTTTCTGAAGTCGCTGCTTCTTTGTACTCTTTAACAAGAATACCACGGCAGAATTCAGCTTTTTTGCAACGCCCATCTCTAAAACTTTGCACAATAAAAGATTCAGAGAGCGCGTTTACGGCTTTTGTACCAACACCATTCAAGCCCACAGACTTTTGGAAGGCTTCGGAGTCGTATTTACCTCCTGTGTTGATTTTACTAACGCAATCGACCACTTTCCCAAGTGGGATGCCGCGGCCGTAGTCTCGGATACGCACAGATCGATCTTCGATTTTAATTTCAATCTTTTTACCAGCACCCATGACGTATTCATCAATGGAGTTGTCTATAATTTCTTTTGCTAGAACATAAATACCATCATCAGGACTTTGACCGTCGCCGAGCTTACCAATGTACATGCCTGGACGGAGTCTAATATGTTCATGCCAATCCAGAGATTTAATACTGTCTTCGTTATATTTTGCTGCCATAAGTATTCAATAATTTTAGAATTTGTCCAAACATAGTCAAAAATCATTCAAAGCAACCATCAAAATAGGCTTAAACTTGCGGTTTTGGCCAGTTTTGAATCACAAACACCAGTGTTTAGCTGTGACTGAATTCAAAAAAAGGATGATGAATGATTGCCTAAAATGAAAAAGCATGTTTCATTAAAAATCAAATATAGAAAAAAATATTCTACTGCACAAATGTATAAAAAGAAAGAGAGCTTGTCAGGCCTTTTTATCTGGCTGCCAGCCCAATATGTAGTCGCTGTTTATTCGCTGTAATCCAGAAAAGTGCTCTGTCAGGTCATTCTGTACGCTGAAGTAATGCTGCGATGTTCGAAAAACAGTCAAAACAGTTAAAAAAACGCGTTTTTGTAGTGAATTTGCAGTCTCCAATGGGCTTGCGAAACCGTGCTTTTTTTGCTAGTAACCGGTTCATGTACGGTTCGACTTGACAGAGCGGGGAAAGAGGACTTGTCAGGCCCTCGGGCGGTACATTTTGGCTTTGGCGCCGAATCTACGGCTTCAGCTGTAATTTCTTGTTTTCGAGGATCCCGTCGTTGTCGAAGCGGACGGTAGGATTCTTACCGCTCTTGAAAGCTTCTTCGCTTTCGTAGAGGGAAAGGACTACAGAAACGCCCGATTGTGCCGCTAGAATAGGTTCCCCTGCAGGAACAGTGTAGGTGAAAGAGAAATTCTTCTCCATTCCATCCTTGAAGGTTTTCTTGGGAATAAGGACGGTTTTGCCTAACTGGGCAACGCCAGTGTTTTTGACAATCATGTTCAGAGTGCTTGTGGTGGCCATAGGGTCTGTGATTGTCTTGAGTTCTGCACTCAAAATCTTAAAGTTGTAGCCAATCACTTTAGTCATGGAATCCGCAAGAGCTTTGTTTTCCAGATAGAACGTATAGGCGTCATCACTGTCTTGATCCAGTACGTAATAAGTTAAGTGAGCTGTTGTAATGGCGTCTATCCAGCGTTGCGGAGTTCACTTCAGGTAACCGCCAGGAATGATGTCGTTGAAGTTCAACATGGTGGTGTAACCAGCAATGTTTTCGGCAATCGTAGGAAGGCCTGCTTTGTAGGCCCGCACCAAGGAATCTGGCCTGCTAGGAATGCCAATGAAGCCGTCGTCTCGCTTGGTAATGCCTAGGCTAAGAGCGTAAGTATAAACATCCCCCGTGCCGCTGGAAGGAAGTACCAGCAAACAAAAGTAGACTGCATGCTATAGCGATACCAGCGAGTTTCTTGAAAAAAGCCATTTTTCCTCCGTTGAATCCGTTTATTCATAAGAAAAGTAAATCAAAGAGAGCAAAACAGGCGATTTGTAACAAAAACAACTGAAAAAGACTCTTTCAAGCAAGGTTGGGGATTATTTCATCCGTACCACAGAATATTGGACTTGTTTTAGGTTTGTTTGTTAGAAAAAAGAGAATAACATTGTTTAATTTATTTAGTTCAAATAGTGTTGTTTTCTTCGTCATTATTATAATGACATTTTTTTTCATTACTAGTTAGTTTACGGTTTTCCCACAGCACTTTTTGTATTTGAGGCCGCTTCCACAAGGGCATAGGTCATTGCGTCCCACTTTGGGAGCGTTTTTTGTCACTGGAACATTTGTTTTGAAAATGTCTGTTCTAAGATCAAAACGTTTTGGTGCTATCAAACTGTTTGGCGCGTTTCCGTAAGTGCACCATAGCTTGGCCTTGTTATTCAATTCCATAATTGCATTGATGATAGGAGTGGTTTCGTCTATACTTATCTTGGTAAATCCAATTTGCAAACGATAGATTTCAATAATTTCTGTTGGATGATGGTATCCGATACGCAGATCATCTAAAAGGCAAAAGGCTTTAAAATCAACTAATTCTGGATTGTCCGACATTTTTTTGAAGTGATTACGTATAGTCTTGAAGTCTTTCTCTGCTTTCAACGATGGCATTAATGGTGACATCGGTTTCCACGTTCCAGTTGCAAACAACATCTTCATCACTTACGAAGAAACCAGAAAACAATCCGCATTCATTTACAATGGATTTTCCCTTATTTAGTGGCAATGATTGATTCTTGTGGTCGTTATTCCACTTTTGGACGATAGATTCATAAAAACATATGCCATACAGATTGGCAAAGACCTTGCAATAGTCATGAAATCCAGCCATAGAACGATCTATATTTTTCAATGCACTGATGAATTCCACAGGAACAGTCAAGGTTAAGTTGTCTTCGTCTGTTCCAAAAAGGAACATAAGGCCGATGGACAAATTATGTTCCACGAACTGGAATAGACGCATATTCATATCAGGAAAATGGTAATGGTTCTCATTTTCTTAAACTTAAATCGATCTTAATGATGATGTGAATGGTCGTCGTGGTCTTGATTTTCCATGCTGCCAGCTGGCATTTGATGAGGAACCGTAGGCGTATGTTGGTGCACTTGCACAGTGCCTTGCTTTGGTGTGTAGCCTGCAACTCCTGGGTCCACCATTCCAAAAATCATTGCCACGTGGGCGAGTACAAGGAATGATGCAAGTAAAATCATGCTGATCTTATCGCGTGATTGTTTGATTGCCTTACGCCATAGAACTCTAGCATTCATGAGTCCGAGAAGAATCATTGGGATTCCAGCTAAGAGGTAAGAGGTAACAGCGAGGAAATCGACCCAAGTACGCCAATCGCCTGATACGGTGAGAGGAATGAATACGGTGGTGATGAGATAAATCTCAATGAAAACAAAAGCCAAGCCACAGAGGCTTCCGCCGAGGCGGTAAATCAAACGCAGTCTGTTTTCGTTCACTGCATTGTTGGCGTGTGGAATCCAGAGTTCTGCAATAACGGCGGCTTCTGCTAAAATCACAGGAATCGCCATAAAGAAAATAAGGTTCCATGGAGAGTTCTGCATGAGTAGATCCATGTAGTGTGTAGAGTACATTTTAACCTCTTTGTTTTGTGGATTTGTTTCTTGTATTTGCTTTATTGCCTACCAAACCAGTAGGTAATATAAAAAAAAGAGTTTGTCGAGATGTATTCTGAGTGATTTTTTTTCATTTTTTTTTGAAAATTCTTTAAGGATCGTTTAAGTCAGAAAAATAAAGCGTATCATATTTCGTAATCTTGATTTTCTTGAGCGATAACAAAACAAATGCAATTGTTTTTCGTATGTAGGCTAATATGACAAAAAGGTACCTGGAAAACAGGTACTTTTTATAAAATGAAGGTTTCGCTATTTTTTTGTTATCCCTAGATCAGCATCGGTCATGCCATAAAATCCGCGGCCTTCATAGCCTTTTTCTATAATCATTTTATCAAAAGTTGTTTTTGTAGTGGCTGTATCTAATTCTAAGATATTGATTAGGTAACAGGCTCTCTATCAATTCCACATGAAAGGATTAACGAAACGCATAATATCGCGTAAAAGGTTTAAACTTTGTACACAGCTTTCTTGTCTGCGACTGCTAAAGAAGCAGTGTGGCGACGACGTCTGAACTTGATCTTTGGTTCAAGGTGAATTTGAATTCCCAAAGCAGAAAGGACTTTCATTACCGTTTCAAAACGAGGGTGGGCATTTTCGTTTAATGCTTTATATAGACTTTCTCGGCCAAGTCCAGTTTTTTCTGCGATGGATGACATTCCCTTGTTGCGTGCTACGTGACTAATAGCGCGGAGCAAAAGGGCTGGATCTTCCGATTGGCAGGCCAAATCGAGATATTCGGCAACGATTTCTTCGTTGTCCAAATATTCTGCAATATCAAGAGGGATTATTTTATTTTTTTTCATTTTTATATACCTGCCAAATATTTGCTGCCTTTTTTATATCTCTATCTTGACTAGACTTATCACCGCCGATTAAAAGAACGATTATCACATCACCTTCTCGTGCAAAATACAATCGATAACCTGGTCCATAGTCAATTCTCAGTTCAAACACTTCCTTTCCAACAGATTTGAAATCCCCCAAATTGCCGTTTTCAACTTGGGTTAAACGAAACGCTACATGAGCTTTCGCTCGCACATCTCATAATTTGATCATCCATTTTTGAAATTCGGATGTTTGCCTAATCACCATACACTATAAATGTATCTAATTGGATACATCTTGTCAAGTAAAAAATAAATTCGCTTCTTTTTTTTGTTATTCTAATTTTCACATAGTATAAGATATTTTATACAATTCATTGGTATATATTTGCGTTTTTGCACTTGCACAGTGCCTTGCTTTGGTGTGTAGCCTGCAACTCCTGGATCCACCATTCCAAAGGGTCTCTTTGTTTCAGAAAAAAAATAATCTATACTGTAGATTATGAAGAATTTTTCAATCCATTTACTTGCCTTGTTTTCAGCCCTATTTTTTGCTGGCTGTAGTGGCCTTATTTTATGTGAACATTGCTCACAAAAGTTTGGTCCTGATTGGGAACAGGTGATAATGGATAAACGCCAAGAAATGAGCCGATTACTAAAATCTGGGGATTCTGCAGCAGTGGTAAAATTAGCTGACGCCTATAAGTATAAAGGTGAAGGGGAATTAAGCCTTTTTTCTTATAATGAACTGTTTAAGATATATGCTTATGTTAATGATTATAAACGCGCTTTTCCATATTTTGTTCTTGAATATAAAAGACTTGAAGCCATAATTCCTTCACCCTGGGGACAAGAATTAGAGAATACGCTTTTTGATTATTTACGTTTTTGTGAAACAAACACAAATGATTCTTTAAGTGCCTTTTTAGATGATAATCGTGCTCTAGGTATTAAAGATTCTGAATATCTTGAAAATAGAAATTTTTTGTTAACTCAAATCAGTAAATCAGCATTGACTGCTTATGAAAAGGATTTATTTGAGTTTTTTATTGATTACAATTTTTTCTATGCTAATAAATGGGATTCTCAATATGATGATCAATATCTTCTTTTGGCTAAAAATTTGAATAGACTTTTGATTGAGTATCCCGAGGGCTTTGCAACAGATCTTTCAATAGATGGTCAAACGCTAAAAGAGTATATGCAAACTTCGCATAATAGAATTCGATTTTGGGATGGTGATAAAAAAATGAAAAGAGAATTAAAAAAAGATATTATTGAGAAAGGAGCCGATCTTCAGCTAACATTTGATTTGCTTTTTGGGCCTTCTCTTTATATGGGTGATTTCGGTGATGAATTTGAAGAAAATGGAGAAACAGGCTTTGGCTTAAAGTTGCAATGGAAAAAGTGGACATATGGTACTTTTATTGATGTTGTGGGGGTAACATTTAAAAATGATAAGATTTTTGGAAATGATACGTTACCTGCAACAGCACATTACCATTTTAATAGTATGGATTTATCTGTTGGATATGTTGCCTGGGATTCTAGACATTTCAGGCTTGAACCATTTGCAGGAGTAGGATTTTGGAACGGATTTTTTATTGATTCTCTTGATGATAAACGATATCATAAATATGTACACGATGGTTGGGGCGACTTACATGTTTTTGCTGGTTTAAATTTTGGTTATGATTTTTTCGATTTTGCTTCGTTTTCAGTACTTCGTAATTTTTTGAATTTTCAATATAAAATTGATTTTTTAAATCAGGATTTACACTATACCAAATTGAATGGAATTCGTCATACCTTTATGATAGGATGTCGTTTTGTCTTTTTTGATACAGATATAGCAACTAGATAAAAAAACCGCAGAGATTTTCTGCGGTTTTAATATAAAATGAAGGTTTCTCTATTTTTTTGTTATCCCTAAATCAGCATCGGTCATGCCATAGAAGCGGATGTCGTCAAGGTAGATTTCAAGTGTATCATCTACCGATTCGCCATAGCTTTGGCCATTGGCAAATTGAAGATTCTTGACAGCTGTATTGTGTTCTGCCCATGTGGCGCCTTCTGCTTCTAAGGCAGAATATGGAGTAGGTACAAATTGATCAAACCAAAGTTTGTATTCTTTCCAATCTTCAGTTAATTCTATTGGTGTTTGGAACTTGCCCCAGTTTTTCCCGCCACAACATGTATCGGTATAATCCATTCCAAATGAAACCATGAATTCACCTTTTCCTTTTGCTTTGAAAGTCAAAGCGACTAGTTTGGAAAAATCATAATTTCCGTCATGGATCGATGCACCAAAACCAAAAAATGGATAGTTCTCTCCTTTCAAATTGAATTTACCATACAACCCGCGACCTTCATAGCCATTTTCTATAATCATCTGATCAAAATTAGTTTTAGTGGTCGCTGTATCTAATTCTAATAAATTGATTAGCAAATTCGTAAAAATGGTATCGCCAGAATAAGAAAAGACGCGAGATATAGAATCGTGGTAAGTGTACCAATAACCCTTACCCGAATCTAGAGAGCCTTTTTCTTGGAGCGCTAATTGTCCAGAAACAGGATTCATATTGATGTAGTTGTCAGAGTAGGAGTCAAAGTCATCAAAAAGCACGTAGCTTAAAGTATCTAGTTTGGGGTAACTAGAGTATTGACTGAAATCAATTGAAGGGCGAAGTAGTGCATCCATCAAGTAGCTATACCATGTGTCAGAGGCATCGTCATAAACGCCAAAGCCCGAAGAATATTCCCAATAAGCAGTCGCAAAGCCGAGTTTAGTAGCGGTTGTACCTACAAATTCAGTCCACAAGGTTCTAGTCGTAGAATCTGCCGCAGAAAACACGCCAAATTCACCAAGATAAACAGGGATTTTATTTGCATCAGACCAAGCTTTCACTTTATCGAATAACTTTGTAATTGTAAGTTGATCTGCACCAGTCGCTTTCCATGAAATATTCGGCGGATAATCGTATTCGCCATCTCCATCAAAATCGGATCCTTGATGTGTGACAGACATGGGCTCATAATAATGAAATTCGGCAATAATATTACCAGTACCAGCGGGGATTTTAAGTGATTGTAGCCCTGCAGCAGAGTTCCAATTATCGCCACCAACCATGATCACTCGTTCTGGGCTAATGCCGCGAATCAGTTCAATGGTTTCTGCCACAAGATTATACCAACCTGTTCCAGCAAGCTTGCTTCTAGGCTCATTTAAGAGAGCTATAATTAAAGAATCTTCGCTGTATCCTTTAAAATTCGTTGTCAGTTGCTTATAAACGTCTAAGAAGCATGGCTTTGTACCAGTTGGATTGCTATACATTCCTGCCCAATGGTGTGAGTTTACAACGGCAATCATTCCATTTTTAATGACTTCATCAACGGCATATGTAATGCGAGCCATCCAAGATGGATCTACAGTACAACCAGTTTCAGAACTATCTGTTAAATGAGTATCCCAGCGAACAGGAATACGAATGTTGGTGAATCCAGAATCGGCAAGGGCTTTTACGCCTTCAGCACTAAAGGTTTCGCCCCAAGCGCCTTCATCAGGGGCTTCAAAGACGTTTCCTAAATTGATACCAACGCCCATTTTCTTGACAAGTGCCGCTGCAATTTCCTTCACTTCTACTTGTGAAGAGGAGGAAACTTCTTCAGAGGACAATGGAACTTCTTCTGAAGATGAAATTTCAGAAACAGACGAAGAACTTAGAGTTTCTTCGTCTGTTGTCTTAGAAGGACTATCCGAACAAGCGGAAAAGTAAAGAGAGGAGGCTAAAGCGATGCCTATAATTTTTTTCATGTTGCTCCTTAAAAAGCATTATAAAAGATTGACTTAAAAATAGACTTAAAAAAAGTAGGAGATCTAAAGAGAATGAGTTTGTTTGTTTACGAAAAGAACCATAGGCTATTTTTTCTTTACCTCGCTTTGTTTAACTAAGTTTGTTACGCTTTTTTTACAGGGATTTGAATCTCAGTAAGCCAATCGGCCACTGAATCTGAGTCCCAAACGCCGTGAATATAAGAGAATCGAGGACTTTCCGTTATTTTATAGTGATTGTCTTCAATGTATTTCATAATCTCGGACATGGACTTAGGAAAATCTTCATAACTCCCGTAGTGAGAATAACAAACTGCCGTTTCCACAACGGGTAAGTCTCTGAATTTCAAAATATCAGAAGAGCCATGATACTCAGAAACGACTTCACAGAATTCAAGATCGATATCGTCTGGATTATAGTTTTTATTGTAATCTATTGAAAAGCAGTATTCTGTTTCTTTTGGGCAAACGCAACCGAGGCGTTTCATCTCTGGGCCAATGACATTAACACAAAGAGGTCCTAGTTCATCATAGCTTTTAAGATGTTTACGAAAACTCGCAACAGTACCACTTGGAAGAGGTTTGATCGTGATGTTGTCCATATGATTTCCTTTTGTAGCGAATCCTTTTATTTGTTCTAAATCCGCAA